>UMCP01013474.1_pt1 | contig 42360 bp, 50 predicted proteins | sample 1964261 | NCBI WGS metagenome assembly UMCP01 (sample SAMEA4835971, study PRJEB28245) | human gut metagenome | biome: gut microbiome; material: fecal sample | place: Denmark | collected 2008
GGTTACGGCTATATACCTGCTTGTAGAAGTAAAAAAACCGGGTGGCTGTTTGCGGCCGCAGCAGCGCATGAAAATCAAAGAGTTGTGCGATATGGGTGCCGACTGCAGAATAGTTGACTGCTATGAACGTGTAGATAAGGTGATTATGGAATTGGAAACTGCGGTTGTTGCAGTTTCTGTATTAGCTGGAGATGTGGGAAATGGCCGACGTGTTTAAGCCGCATAGCTATCAGGAGTTTGCGATCAAAAAGATACTGGAATTGCCGGCGTTGGCACTCTTTTTAGACATGGGGCTTGGCAAGACGGCCTGCAGTCTCATTGCCATAACACAGCTGCTATGGGATTACTTTTCGGTGTCTAAGGTTCTAATCGTGGCGCCGAAAAAGGTTGCAGAAAGTACGTGGGATAGTGAGATCAAAAAATGGGATATCACGCAGCAGCTTAAAATATCAAAGATATTGGGTACAGCCAGCGAACGCCAGAGGGCACTGGCAGCCGAGGCAGATATTTATATTATCAACCGCGATAATGTGGTCTGGCTTATGGAGCAGTTGCACTGGCGACCTAAGATGTTTAATATGCTTATTCTTGACGAAAGCAGCAGCTTTAAAAATCATCAGGCAAAAAGATTTAAGGCACTTCGGAAAGTGCGGCCGTATTTTGAGAAAGTGTTAGAGCTGACAGGCACACCGGGCGATAAATTAATGGACCTGTGGGCACAGATTTATTTGCTGGACGGCGGGAAAAGACTGGGTCGGACAATAACAGAATACCGTAACCGCTGGTTTGTTCCAGATAAAAGCAATGGCTACGTGGTTTATTCATATAAGCCAAAACCTGGAGCCGAGCAGGAGATATATGAAGCAATCAGTGATATTACTTTCAGTATGAGTGCTGGTGATTGGCTGGAACTGCCGGAGCGTATCGACAATGTGATCAGCGTCGATATGGGTACAGGGGCAAGAGCCAGATATAAAGAGCTTGAAAGACTTTTGGTTTTAGAACTTCCGGAGGGTGATGTTACAGCTGCTACCGCAGCAACACTTTCAAACAAACTTCTGCAGATGGCGAACGGAGCTGTTTATGACGAGAACAAAGGCGTTATAGACATTCACGATGAAAAGCTGGTCGCATTGAAAGAAATAGCAGAATCAGGAAATCCGATACTGGTCTTTTATGCATACAGGCATGATCGGGACAGGTTGCTTAAATGATTCAATTATGCAAGAGAATTGAAAACGCCTGAAGATGTTAACGATTGGAACGCAGGCAAGATAAAAATGCTTATTACGCACCCGGCTTCTGCCGGCTACGGACTGAATTTGCAGGCCGGCGGCAATACGATAGTCTGGTTTGGACTTACATGGAGCCTGGAACAGTATAAGCAGGCTAACGCCAGACTATACAGGCAAGGCCAGCAGCAGACCGTAATAATACACCATTTGGTTACTAAAGGTACTATGGACGAGCAGGTAATGGCGGCGTTAGCGCATAAGGATGCTAGCCAGGCAGAACTGCTGGCAGCAGTTAAAGCAAGGGTCGAACAATATAGAACAGGAGCTGAGTGACTAATGACGGAAAAAGAATTTATACAAGCAGTAAAAAATAAATTGAATTATATACAGGGGATGTTTGAGGTCAAGAATGACCAGTATTCAACAGATAAAGATCCCTTGGCGAATTTTACGACCGGAGCGAGACTGATGTATGGGGATAATGGCTTTTCGGTGCAGTACGAAGCGCTGAAAGCATATGCCGCGAAACATGTTGCACACGTTTATAATAACAGGCTGACCGGTGCCAAAGTACAGGAGAGTATCGATGACATAATCTGCTACTTTGTAATTGCGTCAGTTTTGGCAGATCAAGAACTGAAGGAGCGTGTTTAGAGTGGCACATAAGTGTAAGGGCTGCGTGTGGAGCCGTCAAGTAAGCGAGAATAAAGTTTACTGTCGTAGGGTAAATTGTGTAAAAGAAAATCGATTCCGGAGCGTGATCGGTATGTTAGGGCAGGTGCAGCATGGCCATCAGCTGAGTGAAGCTGAAAGTGCTGCGATAGACGTTGCTGCAGATGTTTTACGGACAGAGGGGTGATGCGATGCCTACGACGGATGAAATAAAGCAAAGGTTAAAAAGTGCATGGGTCTGGCAGAAGCAGCTTGAAGCGGATTTACAAATGCTGCAGGATCTAAAAGATTTGGCAGAGCAAATTACACCGGTCTATAGCTTGGCACCCGGCGGCGGTGGTAGTAACGATAAATTGGGCGGTACGGTTGCAAAACTGGTTGACCTAGACAAAGATATTCAAAACGATATTAAGATGCTTACAGAGGCGTTAGCGGCGACGAGAGAGTTGATTAAAATGCTTGGCGACGAGAAGCTACAGCTGATATTGTTCAAGCGGTACCTGAATTACCAGCGTTGGGAAGTTATTGCCGCGGATTTGGGGTATAGCTATCGTAGAGTTACCCAAATGCATGGCGAGGCTTTGGTAAAAATTACAAAGATTTCCTAGAATTTCCCTATTGACCCGTGTTATACTGTATGTGTAGAAATTGACAAAAGCCGTTGATCTGGTTAATTATCAGCGGCTTTTGTGGTATATACCATAGTGGAGTGATTACTGGTTATGATGTAAAACGTAGAGTCGAGTAATGATAATAAAAAAAGGGCTTGATTTGCAAAATAAATATGAATCAGTTTACTATGAAAAATTTTAGTGATAAAATAATAAAAAAGGGTAAAATTTGATAAAAATGAGATAATGTGATAAAATTTGTGAGTATGCAAGAAAAGGAGGTGCTACTATGGCAAAAGTTAAAGCATTGATTGCAACTGTTTTGTGTGGGCTGTCTACTTTTACGATTATGCCTAATACGAATTATTTTCAGCACATATCTCCTGATGCAGCATCAATTACTAATGCGGCATGGCAACGTACAGGAAGAAACATGAAAAATGCTATGGATAAGGTTGGTGAATGCATTGAGCCCGAAAAGTGTTCAGAGCAAAAGAAACCTTCCAAGTAATGGGCATACGGAAGTTCAAGTCCAAAAAGACCACGATAAAGTGCAGGCTGGATTTTACAAAGGCCCTGTGCCTCCACCTAATATCATGGAGGGGTATAAACACATTGACCCTAGTTTTCCAGAACGTATTATGCGTGAATTCGAGAAAAATTCAGAACATATTAGAGAGTTAGAGCGCGAAGGTCTTAATGCAACTGTTGCTAGAGATAAAAGAGGTCAAATATGTGGTTTTATATTGGCTTTGGGATTATTTGCAATAGTAATGTTTTGTTTGTATTTAGGAAATATTACTTTTGCTGGATTTGGTGCAGTTGCTTTTTTTGGAACAATGATTCAAGCGTTTTTACCTAAAAATGATAAGCAGAATAGCAAAAAAAATGACAAAGAAGATAATTAAATAAAATTGTGTACTTCAAGCACTTACTTCGGTGAGTGCTTTTCTTATGTGTTGAAACAAACATAAATAACGAGGCGGTGGTGATCATGTGAGCGAGAAACACGAGCAGGCGTAGGATTTAATCGTGTGATATAATATTGCTATATAAAATTAGGGATGGTGGGAATTTTGATAGATTTCATTATTTCAGTTTTCAAAGAAACTCAAGTAAATACATGGATAATTATAGGTGTTTTAATACTTGGTTATTTATATCGTGAAGGAATAAGTAACTTTTTTTCTGAAAAGTTACTAGAGAAACAAAAACTGCATGATGAGCAAAGAGATGTAAAACAAAATGAGTTTCAAGAGAAGCTATTGAAACAAAATGCTGAATTACAGAAAAGTGTATTAGCTGCTATTGAAAATCAGAAAAAAGATATACAGAAAGAATTAAGTGATATCGATTATAAACGGGATTACTATAAAAAAATAATAGACCACCGCATAGAGGCGTATGAAAAACTATCGATTTATCTGGATTCAGTTTGGACCAAAAAACGTAGTACTGCTTTAAAACATGAAACGGAAATATATTCATGTTTTGAAAACGAGGAAGAATTGATAAAAGCTCGCCAGTTATTGCTTAGTTATTGTCCTGGAATTCATTGGTACTCTGAGGATGTGTATAATAATTACTATAACTTAGCTAGATACTTAGTAGATGCACTAGATGTTTTAAATGGAACAAAAGAAGAAAAAACAGTCCAAGCGCAAAACAATTGTACGGTGTTAAATGATCACATAGCAGATACAATATGCAAGCTTAAAATTGCAATCGCAGAAGATCGGATCAGTTTTGACAAGGTTGAGGATTTTTTTAATAATCAAAAACAGCAAATAGCAAGAGCTAAATAAACAAGAAGAAAAGCACTCACTAAAGTGAGTGCTTTTCTTATGTACATTTGCAGGAGAATTTTCATAGGTTCTTTCTGTGGATAACTTTCTTTGAGGGTCTTTCGAGCCCCGAAAAAGGTTTAGATTTAAAAATATTTTTTCCTATTTCCTTCTCTTTGTAGTAGACAGGCGGTGAAAATAGAAGTGGTAAAAATGCTGAAACGTGGCTCTGCAAGAGAGCTTGCCGAATTATTGGGCATCAGCGAACGACGTGTAAATCAGTTGGTAAATGAGGAAGTTTTGCATCGTGAAATAGAAGGAGACTTCGCTTTGACAATGGCAATAGCTTCGTTCTATGAAAATAAATATTCTAGTAAAGATGAAGATGATTATTGGTCTGAAAAAGCATTGCATGAAGCTGCAAAACGTAAATTAGCTGAACTTGAATTGGCAAAGCGACAAAATCTGTCACATGATGCGGCAGATGTCGAAAGAGTTATGACAGATATGTTATCTAAATTACGGAGTCAGCTTTTGGGCATACCAGCCAAGATGGCTGCTAGACTGGAGAATCAGAGCAGAAGTGTTATTATGACGGAACTTTCTAAAGAAATTAAGTCAAGGTTAACTGAGCTTAGCGATTATAATCCGGAGATATTTAGTAATGAAGAAGACAGTTGATCTTTTCAAAAAAATAGTAAAACAGTCATTGATGCCGTTATCAGATCAAACTGTATCCGAATGGGCTGATAGCTATAGGATGATATCTGGCGAAGCTGCTGCAGAGCCTGGGCGGTGGCGAACAGATCGTGCTCCATATCAAAAAGCCATTATGGATGCTTTTACTGAACCAGGCATAACTAGGGTGGTTGCAAAGACCGCATCTCAGGTTGGAAAGTCCGATATCATGAACAATGTTATTGGGCGGTTCGCGCATCTGGCGCCCGCACCGATAATGATGATCCAACCAACTATCGAAACATCACAGGACTATAGTAAATCACGTATAGCGCCGATGATCAGAGATACAAAGGTATTGAGAGATATTTTTAAAGACGTAAAAAGTCGTGACGCCGGCAATACTATCCTTTCTAAACAGTTCCCAGGCGGCAGACTTATCATGGCGGGTGCTAACAGTCCTGCCGGTCTTGCCAGTAAGCCGATAAAAATACTGCTGGCAGACGAAGTTGACCGCTTTCCAAAAAGCGCCGGCACAGAAGGCGACCCGGTCAGCTTGGCTGCAAAACGTATGACTACATTTTGGGATAGCGTAATGGGGCTATTCTCAACACCGACCAATGCTGGAGACAGTCGAATCGAAGATGAATATATAACAGGGACTCAGGAAGAGTGGCAGCATCAATGCCCAAAGTGCAAAGAGTGGCATTTAGTCACACATCGGGATATGCATACTGACTACGACTGTTCTGTTGATAAAAAGGGAACAAGGCAGATTATCGTTAAGTCAGTTATTTGGCGTTGTCCAGATTGCGGGTTTGGGTTTACAGAAACTGAAATGCGGCAGGCCGCACAAAAATATATTGCACAGAACGCTTCGGCTCTCACTAAGGGGGTACGGAGCTTTTTTGTTAACTGTTTTGCATCACCTTGGGTGAACTGGTCAGATGTAATGCAGGAATGGTTGGAAGCACAGGGCGATCCAGAGCGTGAAAAAGTAGTTGTTAATACTCGTTTTGGAGAAGCATATGAGCGCAAAGGAAATTTTGAAAGCCATGAGCAGTTTATGCGCAGGCGTGAAAACTATGGCGCCGAGCTGCCGGAAGGCGTACTGCTTTTAACAGCGGCCGTTGACGTACAAGACAACAGGCTCGAGTATGAGATTTGTGGCTGGGGAATGGCTGAAGAATGTTGGGGAATAAAAAAGGGTACTATTTTGGGCGTGCCGGATACACCTAAAGTGTGGGCTATGCTGGACGAACAGCTGGATAAGGAATATCGCTTTGCGTCAGGTAAGGGTCTTTTGGTAGCCAGGACATTTATAGATTCCGGCGGTCACTACACGAAAGAAGTTTATGCGTACTGTAAAAAACGATTTATAAGGCAGCGTTTTGCTATAAAAGGTTCATCGACACCAGGAGTGCCGTTATTGCATAAGTACGCTAAGGTTAAAACCGTAAGGGGACATACGATACCGCTGGTAATGCTTGGCACAGATAGCGGCAAACAATATGTTATGGATCGGTTATCGATTGAAGAGCCTGGACCTAAATATTTTCATTTTCCGCTTGATAAGAGTGATAGCGTAACTGTACAGCTAACTCGCGGCTACGATGAATTTTATTTTAAAGGCCTCATATCTGAAACGAAAGAGCCTCGTCGGAAAAATGGAGTATTAGTATATCAGTGGGTAAATATAGCTAAAGATAAACGGAACGAGCCTTTGGATCTGCGGGTTTATAACCTCGCATGTATGTTAAGCGTAAATCCTGATTTCGAGGCTTTGGAAAAATTGATCAATAGCCCGAATGTAATCAAAGAACAATCGGTAAAGTCTAAACTGAAAAACAAGCCTAAAGGCGGCTACGGCTGCATTAGAAAAGGAATGAGGAGTGATTATTAGTGGCAAGTACGGTACTTAATGAACGATTAAAGCAGTATTTATCTGCAGAACAGTCTATTTTGGTAGCAGGGCAAAGCTACAGAATTGGCAATAGAACGCTGACAAGAGCTGATTTATCAGAAATAAGAAAAGAAATAAATGATCTTATTGCTGCAGGAGCGACTACGGATGAGGCAATGCATCCAAGAGGGCATCGAACAAAGCAAGTTATTATGCGGGATTAGGAGGATAGATGATGGTGAAACGTAAAAAAGTAATACCGGCTAAGGCCAGGCATCCTACTGAGGGAGATGAAAATAATAAAAAAATAATAATAGTGAACAGCGGCTATTCAGAAGGCGGCGCCAGTAGGACACGAAGTACTTTACGTGGCTATAATCCCTTGAAATCCAGTACTAAAGCAGATGTCGATGTAAATTTGGTAACTTTACGAAACCGCAGTGCAGATTTAGTATGTAACTCTCCGCTTGGTTCAAGTGCTATTAATACTTCGCGCAGCAATGTTATAGGCGCTGGTCTTAAAGTTTCGCCTAAAATAGATTATAGGTTGCTGGGATTGACTGCAGAGGAAGCTAAAGAGTGGCAGCGTCAGGCGTTTCGTGAATTTAACCTTTGGGCAAACAGCACGGCCTGTGATTTGTATCGAAAAAATAACTTTTTTGATATGCAGGATATTGCATATATGAGCTATCTTGTAGATGGTGACGGATGGGCAGCGATCAAGTATCGCAGGCCGGTGCCTGATAATCCGTATTGTTTAAGAGTACAGCTTTTTGAGGCCAGTAGGGTCTGTAACCCAAACAGTAGTGGAGCGTATGGTTCGCCGTCTTATTATGATGTTGAAATGACTAACAATAAAAATGGTAATCGTATTATTAACGGTATAGAAATAGATTCAGACGGAGCTGTTGTGGCCTATTGGATTGCGAACAGAGTACCTTTTGATTTAACTAACCCGTCTGCACTTTTAAAGTGGCAGCGAGTGGAAGCATATGGCAAGTTAAGTGGCCGGCCAAATATTTTGCAGATATCGCATGAAGAACGACCGGAGCAGTACAGAGGTGTGCCAATATTGGCGCCGGTGATCGAGGTATTGAAGCAGGTCAGCCGCTATACTAATGCGGAGCTTACGGCCGCCATCATTAAATCGTTTTATACTTTGTTTTTTACGACTAATAACAATATTGATGATATGAATGATGTTCTAAGTTCAACTTATGGTCAAGCAGAAGCCGTAACACCAGAAGACCTGGCTCATGTTGAAGTTGGTCCAGGAACGCTTAATCTGCTGCCTCCTGGTGTCGATGTAAAGTCGATGGACGCAAGCCGTACAATGTCAACTTTTGAACCATTTACAAATATGATGATCAGTCAGATCGGTGCAGCTATTGGCACACCGGCAGAGGTGTTACTTAGTCGTTTTCAATCTTCATACTCTGCAGCACGTGGAGCATTGTTACAAGCTGCCAGCAATTTTAAAACCAGACGTACCTGGTTTGCACGTGATTTTTGTCAGCCTGTTTATGAAGCTTGGCTGGCAGAGGCGGTTGCTATTGGTAGAATTAGCGCTTCTGGCTATGGTAGTGATCCTATCATAACTAAGGCATGGAGTAATGCTGATTGGTTTGGCCCTGTTATGGGGATGCTGGATCCGGTAAAAGAGGTAACTGGCGCGGCCTTACGCGTAAAATATGGTTTCTCTACCGGTGAACGTGAATCTGCGGAACTTACGGGCACTGACTACGACAGCAACATTGACCAAATCGCTATAGAGCAGCAGACGTGGCGAGCTAAAGGATTAGAACCGCCTAAGGCTGATAATACTGGTGGGAATGGGGGTGATAATGATGGAAAAATTTTGGCAGGTGAGGAATGATGTTAGTGGCGATGCTGAAATATTGATCTATGGACCAATCGCAGCAGAGCGGTCCTGGTTTGGTGATGAGGCAACGCCGCAGCAGTTTGCCCAGGATCTTAACGGGCTGGGTGGCAGGGATGTTACTGTACGCATAAACAGCGGCGGCGGTGATGTGTTTGCGGCACATGCTATTCACAATTTGCTCAAAAGCTATAAAGGGCGTGTCACAGCGGTGATTGACGGACTAGCTGCCAGCGCAGCAACGGTTGTAGCCGTGGCGGCAGATAAAATCATTATGCCGTCTAACTCGTTGATGATGATCCACGACCCCGCTATCGGTCTTAGCGGATACTATCCTGCGGCAGAACTGACGAAGTTGGTAGAAGCGCTGGCTACGATCAAAACAAGCATTGTCGCTGCCTATCGTAAGCGTTGTAAGATATCGGACGAAGAAATAGAAACGATGATGTCCAACGAAACATGGATGGGCGCCGCAGAATGTAAGGAAAAAGGTTTTGCTGACGAGATCATCGGAGGAGTTACTGCTGCGTTAAATGGCAATACTTTGGTGATCAATTCAGTGTCTTATGATTTGAACCATTTTGCTAATAGTGAAGCGGTAAAAAATAAATTTAAACAAAGTGAGGTTAGAGATATGCCAAGTGGTAAATTAGAAAAAATTCTTAATGCTTTAGGTTTGCAGGAACTGTTGGAAGATACGCAGGCCGCAGCACCCGGCGCAGGTCAGTTTGAGGCGAATAATGCGCTTCCGGCGACGGCTGTTGATAATGCCGCAGCGGTAGAAGTCGCAGTGGCCGCAGAGCGTCAACGTGTACTTGATTTAGAAGCACTTGATGATGGTCAAAATGTCGCAATTACCGCGATTATCAATGAGGCTAAGAAAAGCGGCAAAACTGTTAACGAAGTAAAAAATTATGTAGAAGCGATTAAAAATGCTGCTCCAGCAGTGGTGGTGGCTAATGCTGCGCAGAATGTTGTAGCCACTATGATAGCCGACAATAAAAGCTCCGGTGTTGATGGCGTTGCTGCCAATCCTGCGGCCGATGAGGCAGCTGTAAGTGCAGCGGCAGATGCGAAAGCATTGGAGAAGATGGCCAAGGTAATGAATAGTAAATTTGGAGGTGCGAAATAATGGAAATGATTTCCAACATGAACGGAACTCATTATGATGAGCTTATTGTTGGTACAGCAGTACCGGTACTTACTAAAAACGTAACGCTGAAAGGAGTTACGGCCAGTTATAAGCGTGGTACCCTTCTGGCTTTGGTTAACGGTAAATATGAAATTGTTGACAGCACAGCTTCTACCGGTGCAGAAAAGGCATCGGCAGTTTTGGCACATGATACGGACTTAACCGGAGCTGACGTTGTTGTCACAGTTTATATCAGCGGCCAATTCAATCGCGAAAAACTTATTGTGGCACAAACCGCTGACAACGCTACTGCTCATGAAGAAGAACTGCGTGCGGTCAATATCTATTTGACCAGCGTGAAATAAGGAGGATGAAGATAATGCCTATTAATATTGATGATACCAGAACTTTGCTGCAGGCAATTGAGCGCACCAATCCGCCGACTACGACTTTGATTGATACCTTTTTCCCTGCGGTTAAAACCTTTTTGACGAATACCGTAGATATGGAATACCGCAAAGGTGGTCGCAGAATGGCGCCGTTTGTTGTACCGGGCAGTAAGGGTGTAAATATGAGCCGTAACGGTTCGCAGATCAGATCTTATAAAGCCCCGCTGATGCGTCCTAAACGGACTATCGAAGCGTCTGATATTGAGCGTCGTGGTTTTGGGGAAGATATCTACAGCACTCGCACCCCGGCAGAACGTGCTCAAGAATTGCGCGCTTATGACATGGCAGAATTGGTGGATGCCTGCGTCCGTCGTCAGGAGTGGATGGCTGCACAGCTTTTGATCAACGGTGAATATGAATGCAAAGGCTATGCCGACGATGGTGAAACTGTTGTGGTTGATACGATTACATTTTCTGAATTTGACAATAAAACAACTCTGTCCGGATCGGACACATGGGATAATGCTTCTGCTAAAATTTATGAGGTCATGGGTGACGCATCTCAGAAGATCCGCCGCAACGCGGGTATGATCCCTACAGTGGCCCTGTGTTCACAGAATGTAGTATCCTACCTGCTCAATAACGAACAGCTTTATAAATATTTGTTGGTGCCCAGCCGTGAAAATTTAGCACTGATGAGCATTCAGCCGAAGCTGGTAAGACCGGAATTGCTGCGAGTTGGTTATATTGAATCCCTTAATCTGGAAATTTACGCTTATGATGGTGTGTACGAGGGTGACGATGGCAACCTTGCCCAGTATATCCCTGATGATCATATGATTATTGGTGTACCCGGCCGTGGTAAACGTCTCTTTGGTGCAGTAACGCAGCTTGAAGACGACAAACAATTTCGTACTTATGAAGGCGCATACATTCCGAAGGTCACCGGCAATACAGAAAGCGATACGACTACTCTGGCTATGTCCAGCCGCTGCGTAGTATGTCCGGAGTTTTTGGATGATTGGGCGACCTTGAAAGTTAAATAAGGAGGTTTTTAAATGCAACAAGTATTGATAAAGAAATTTTCCTTGCGCCGCAATGGAGTTGTTTATAAAGCAGGTACTATTATTGAACTGCCGGATAGCGAAGCTGATGCATTAGTAAAAGAGGCTCCAAAAGAATTTGAAAAAGTTGCTGTTACCTTAATTTCCGATGCTGATGCAGGTAGTGATAATAACGAAGAAAAAGCCTTGAAGGATTATTCGAATGAAGAACTTAAGGCTATGTGCAAAGCCCGCGAGATTGAAATTCCGAAAAACGTTAACAAAGCAAAACTCGTTGAGTTGCTTGAAGCAGTAAATGAGGCTGATGAGGAGATTCTGCCTCCGGTAAATACAGCAGCAACGGTCAAATGAAAAACTTTCGTGAGCAGATAGCCGCAGATAATACTGCGGCTTTTATAAATTCTTTGGAATTTGCTGAAGAACATAGTCTTAACGGTACTGTATGTAATGCTATATTGCAGGATATATCGGTTGCAGAAAGTTTATCGACGGGAGCGGGTAGTACTCAAACTTATCCTGGGATATACGGCAGCCGGCTGCAGGTAAATTGCTTGGCAGGGGATTTGCCGGAACTTCCTGTATATGGACAGCTTTTCGGCATCGATGATAAGCAGTATCTGGTTGAAAGCTGTGCTGATGATATGGGCGTTCTGACGATTCAATTGGTGGCGAATGACAGATGATATCTATTGATGCAAAGGAAATAGAAAAAGCAAAGATTTTGCTTGAAAATTATCCTCAGCAAGTAAAAGCGGCAGCAGCGAGTGCAATAAATCGTACGTCTGCAATGGTAAAGACCGAAGTATCTAAAACAATCAGAAAAAACTATCTGATATCAGCAAAAGATATAAAGTCTACTTTAAGCATTAAACGAGCTTCCCGATCAAAGCTTACAGGGATGATTAGTTCTATAGGGCAGGCACCATTAATTACTGCTTTTAGAGTAAGGGCGTATAAAAAAGGACCGGTGAGGGTTCAAGTAATGAAAAAAAATAAATCCAAACCGGTTCCTGGGTTATTTATTGGTGTTTCTTCTAAGGGCTATGTTGGTGCTATGCAGCGTAAAAATTTAAATATGCGATATCCTTTGCGTATACCTCATGGCCCCAGCGTTCCGCAGATGTTTTCCGCTGACCGTTCAATGAGTGTGATCGCACCGTTTGCAGAAAAAACATTAAATCAAAGGTTTTTACATGAAATTTCATATCGTTATGGAAAATTTGGAGGGCGGTAATGACACAAGTCGAATTGATGGAAAATCTGGCAGCGTTTCTAAAAAATGTTGTCCGAGAATATGAATCGCAGCAATCTGACGGTTCTTATACTCCGATAACTGTTTATTCTGGATACCTGCCGGTGAAAACGAATGCCAAAGAAAGTGAATCATGTATTTATGTGCTGGTTCTTGAATGTGAAGATGGTGATGAGCAGAGTGCAGCAAAGGTTGAAATAGGATTTAGTATCATTGACGGTGATACTTCTGAGGGGTGGCGCAGCTTGTTTAATCTTATGGAACATGTACGTCAGGCATTGCTTAAAAAGCGTACTGTAGCAAATAAGCATCGGCTTATCTTGCCTATCAAATCTAAGGTGGCAGATGAGCAGCCTTTCCCGCAGTGGCAGGGCTTAATGACAGTTAGTTACACACTGGGCAAGCCAGTAGAGGAGGAAATAAATTATGGCTATTAACAAAAAAAGCAGTCAGACCACTAAGCCTGAACGCTTGATTTATGTAGGCCCGTCTTACAAAAACGGAAAGTTATTGAAATATCAGGTATTCATTGGCGGGTTACCAACTCATATTGATGATGTATTTGAAAAGTGTCCGCAAATTAAAAAACTGTTTGTAGCTGTTTCAGAATTGCCAGAAGCTGAAATGGCTATTGCAAAAGCGGGAACACCTATGAATAAATATTACCAAGCTGCTGTTTTGGCAGAAAAGGAGGAATAACATATGGCATATAAGCATGGCGTATATACATCTGAGGTGCCAACATCTATTGTTCCGGCAGTAAATTCTACTGCTGGGTTACCAGTTGTTTTTGGTACGGCTCCAATTCATTTGGCAAGTAACAGAGCAGAGGTTAATAAACCTATTTTGTGCTATACATATGCAGAAGCGGTAGCAGCTATGGGATACAGTGAAGAATGGGAGAAATACACTCTTTGCGAAACTATTTATAGCCAATATTCGCTTTATGCAGTTTCACCGACAGTTTTTGTTAATGTTTTAGATCCAAAAAAACATAAAGCAACGGTCAGTGATAAAGAAGTTCAGTTTAACAGTGAAAAAACGGTGATTGTAAATGATCCAGTGTTACTTGAAACATTGAAAGTAAAAAAAGCATCTGCCGGACAACCGCTGACGGAAGGCGTTGACTATGAAGCTGCTTTTGACAGTGATGGGAATTTAGTAATTACTGCATTAAGTGGCGGACAGCTTACAGACAGTGCTTTTTTGGACTATGAAAAAATTGATCCCTCAGCCGTGGATAAGGATGACATTATTGGTGGTATTGATATCAGTACGGGCGCATACACAGGTCTTGAGAATCTTTCAAAAGTATTTCCTCTGTATCGTTTAGTACCTGGTATGGTGCTTGCTCCTGGTTGGACACACGATCCAGAAGTGGCCGCTGTTATGACTGCCAAAGCAAGTACTATTAACGGTTTGTTTAAAGCTTCTGTTTTGGTAGATGTTCCGGCTGACACAGTAAGAAAATATACCCATGTTCCGGCTTGGAAAAATAATAACAATTATGTTGGAGTGGATCAAATAGTCTGCTGGCCTATGGTAAAACTTGGCGAAAAGAAATATCATCTTTCTACTGCGATAATGGGGGCGATGGGCGTTTTGGATGCAAAAAATGATGATATTCCCTATGAAAGTCCTTCAAATAAAAATATACAAATGGATGGTTTATGTTTGTCTGATGGAACTGAAGTGGTTTTAGATCTGGAACAAGCTAATTATCTTAATGGGCAGGGTGTAGTTACTGCTCTGAACTTTATCGGTGGATGGAAGTTGTGGGGGAATCGTACTGGTTGTTATCCTGCAAATACAGATGTAAAAGACAATTTTATTTGTTTACGGCGTATGTTCAATTGGCATGCACAGACCTTTATTCAAAGTTATTGGTCTAAAGTAGATAACCCGATGAACAAACGACTTATTGATCTTGTCGTGGATAGCGAAAATATTCGCATTAATGGATTTGTTTCAAGAGGGTTCTTGCTTGGTGGAAGAATTGAATATTTGAAAGAGGAGAATCCAACAACAGATCAGATGGATGGTATTGTAAGATTCCATACTTATTTTACGCCACCGGTTCCGGCACGTGTCATTGAAAATACTATCGAGTTTGATACGTCTTATCTTGAGACGTTGTTTGGTTAATGAGGAGGATGAAAGATGAGTAATAATGTTGTTCCGGAAAAGCTAATTAACTTTAGAGCCTATAATGACGGAAATGATCTTCTTGGCGTAACTGATGTCCAGCTACCGTCTTTGGATGCAATGACCGAAACAGTAAAGGGTGCTGGTATTGCCGGTGAGGTAGACAGTCCTGTTTTAGGGCACTTTGGGAGTATGGAAACTGTACTTAACTGGCGTACTATTTCTAAACCTGGAATGAACCTGGCATCTCAAAAGGGGGTTAGCTTAGACCTGCGCGGCGCGCAGCAGTTTTACGACCCTGAAAAAAGTGAGTACGTCGTAAAGGCTGTAAAATGCGTGATCCGCGGCGTGCCGAAAAAAACCGAACTCGGCAAATTAGACGTTGGAACGACTACCGGCTCCAGCAACACCATTGAAACTAATTATATTAAAGTGATTATTGCTGGCGAAACCGTGCTGGAAGTTGATAAATATAATTATATTTCTAATATTGGCGGTACTGACTATCTTGCCGATGTCCGTGAGGCGTTGGGTCTGAATTAAAAATAAATAAAGGGGGCGGCTCGCAGAGTGGTGCCCCTTTTAAAATTTGGAGGTAAATGATGAAAGTAGATTATAAAAAACTTAAACAAGGATTGGGAGAACTAACGGGATATGATTTTGCGGCCGCAGAGCAGCAGGCAAGGATTCTTGGAGATGGTACCCCGGAAATTGTGTACTCTAAAACATTCCATGCTGTTATTGCGGCGAAGGTTTTAGGTGTCACAATTGATGATATTAAGGGTTTGCCAATTAGGGAATATGTTGCAGTGACTTCTAATGTATCAGTTTTTTTAGTAGGCACTTTGACCGATCAAGCCCTGCAGGAGTTATCCGGGAAATAGCAGTATGCTTATTTGAATATGGTAATGTTCATTTTTGGTTTAATCAACCAGTGAACGAATTAGAGAAATGGCTTGAAACAATAAGTGCCGTAAATAAAAAAAGAAAGCCCACTGCATGAATAATGCTGTGGGCTTTTAACGTAAATATTCTTTTTTTATTGGGGAACGCGAACAAACTTCGTCACAATCTTTTAATACTGCTATCACTTCTGGATCGTGAATGCCATCATATGTGTCAGGATCATAGAGGGGCTTGTAGACGCCATCATATTTAGCAGAAGAATCATATTGTAATGCTTTTTCTTCCCGTCTATTTTTTATCATTGCATGAAAGAACCCGACTATACACATCAATATAAAACCAATACAAAACAAAATTGCAAGAATAATCATAAAGCTCACCTCTTTATAGTTATTATACTATAAATTTTTAATGGAGGCAAAAAATGGCGAATATATTTACGACAGCATTTGTTATAAATGGAATGCTATCTAATAGTTTTACATCATCGACCAAGATGGCAAATTCGCAATTGACAGAATTACAACAGACTGTTAAAAGAATAGATCTTGCTCAAAAAAAATTAAATGCTGAGTTTACTAATGGAGCTATGAGCGTAGAGCAATATGAAAGAAAAATGGGTAGATATCAAGATACGCTTAATAAAACTCAGCAACAACAGAAGTTGTTACAGGATAGATTGAATAAAAAAAATATTGCAAATTCTCAGTTTGTAGAGAGACGCCAAAGTTTCTTAACTACCGCAGCTGCTATTGGCACTATTGCTCAGCCGTTCATCTCTGCAGCTCAGACTGCAATGAAATTTGAATTTGCTATGTCGAAAGTTGGTGCTATTGCAAATGCTACAGGGCCTGAATTATCTTTGTTGACGCAAACAGCAAGGTCATTGGGCGAACAAACAAAGTTTACTGCGACGCAATCCGCTGAAGCAATGAGTTATCTGGGGATGGCCGGTTGGAAGACAAATGAGATTGTTGCAGGTATGCCAGGATTATTAAATTTAGCTGCTGCCGGCAATACTGATTTAGCACGTACTGCAGATATTGTTTCTGATAATCTGACTGCTTTTGGTTTAAGTGCTGATAAAGCGCAACATATGGCTGATGTTTATGCTGTTACTATAACATCCACAAATACTAATGTGGAAATGTTGGGAGAAACGATGAAATATGCTGCTCCTGTAGCACACGCATTTGGGGCATCGATGGAGGAGACAGCCGCTTTAGCAGGTATTATGGCTAATAGTGGCATTAAAGCGAGTAATGCAGGTACAGCGCTGAGAGCTGGTTTAATTAGATTGGCCGGACCGCCTAAAATGGCAAGTAAAGCGCTAGAGCAGCTGGGGCTGTCAATGGAAGATTTGACAAATGAACAAAAAGAAGCTGCAATGGCTTTAAAAACTTTGGGTATTGAAACTGGCAATGCAGAAGGACCTCAAAAGATGGCTATCATAGTAGGCCAATTGCAAGAACGAATGAAAGGATTAAGTAAAGAAGAACAACTGGCTATGTCGAAAGCTATTTTCGGGCAGCAGGCAGCAGCGGGGTGGCTGGCAGTACTACAGGCAGGACCTAAAGTGCTTGGTGATTTGACAAATTCTTTAGTTAACAGTGATGGTGCGTCTGAAAAAATGGCAAAGCAGATGAATGCTAATGCAGAAGGTGCAATTATACGTCTTTCTTCGGCATTTGAGTCGTTGCAAATATCATTAGCAAATGTATTTTTACCGGTCATAGCTAATGTAGGTGATTCTTTAGCTGTATGGACGGGGAAGTTATCGGCTTTAGCTACAGCACACCCAATAGTAGCACAGGGGATCATATATACTATTGGAACTTTTGGGTTATTATGGCTTACATTTAAAACGGGTAGAGCTATTATCTCCGGCTATAATGCGTTTATGGCTACCTGTGCTTTATGGCAGACGACTTTGGGAAATTGTACGGCAGTATTAAGATCAAAAACAATGCTTCTTGCCGGCACACAAAGGACTGTGGCTTTGGCAACGAAGCTGTGGAGTGGTGGAATGATGTTGGTAAATGCGGCTATGGCAGCTTGCCCTATTGGTTGGTTATTGATTGGAATCAGTTTATTAGTCGTTGCCGGAACTATTTTATACAGGCATTGGGATACAGTCAAACAGTTCTTTACAACTTTGTGGGACAGTCCAATAGCTAGAATAGCCTTTTTTGTCACTGGGCCTGTAGGTTGGATCATTGGCGCGGTTACTGCAATAATTGCTAACTGGGATACATTAGCGGCATATTGGGATTATTTTTGGGATAATCCATCTGCTGCAATATTTAGATTCACAAGTTATATTCAGGAACAATTTACAAGTGCTGAAACCTGGCTTCGCGAAAAATGGCAATCTATTAGTAATTTTTTATCTACACCTATTTTTGGCAAAGTTAATATTACGGCATCCGGTAATGGTGCAGAGGTTGCAGAAAATGCGTATGGCGGTATTTATGGCAGGGGGACATTTCTTACTACTTTTGCGGAAAACTCTGGTGAAAGTGCGATACCTCATACTCCTAATAAACGTAATATAGGCTTGCTGGCCAAAACTAATGAAATCATGGGTAATCCATTGGGTACCAGTGGCAGTATAAATGCGACTTTTGCTCCTCAGATTACCGTACAAGGGAATACCGATACTGCTGAAATTTCAACTTTGTTAGATCAAAAAATGCGTGAATTTAAAGCAATGTTGGCAGAAGTGCAGAATCAGAACAGGAGGCTTTCGTATGGCTAAAACCTATTACACAATCCAGGGCGATATGTGGGATGGCATAGCAAAAAAGTTATATGACGATGAAAGTGGCGTAAACGCGCTGCTGGAAACAAATCAGCAATATGCTGACATAGTTGTTTTTCCGGCAGGTATTATTTTGGATGTGCCGGATTATGAAAAGCCTACTCCGACCAACTTGCTGCCGCCGTGGAGGCGTTAAATGGAAGCACGTAGAATATCGGTGATCATAAAATATAATAATAAAGATATCTCAGTTGATATCAGTAAATATCTAAAAATCATCAGCTATACCGATAATCTATCGGGAGAAGCCGATGATTTGCAGATAACACTGGAAGACAAGGCAGGTCTTTGGCAATCGACATGGATTCCGGAAAAAGGAGCACTTCTAGATGTAATGCTGCAGCAAAAATATTGGCAAACTTTGTCGGCGTTACCACAAAGTTTGCGTTTGGGATTGTTTGAAATCGATGAAATAACAAGCAGCGGCTATCCGTCAGAAGTACAAATAAAAGCAGTTTCCGTGCCTGATAATAATACTCTTAGAGGTACTGAACGTAGCCGGAGTTGGGAAAAGGCAAAGCTGCAGGTAATCGCTAATGATATAGCTTCAGCTGCAGGAATGTCATTGTTTTGGGACACAGAAGAAAATCCGGTGCTGGATAGGGCAGAACAGACAGAACAGTCTGATCTGTCTTTTTTATATGCAATTTGTAAGGATAAAGGCCTGGCATTGAAAATAAGTGATAAAAAAATCATTGTTTTTGATGAAGCAAAATATGAAGCGGAAAAAGCAAAGATAACAATAGTAAAACCAGGTACCGTTTATAAAAAAGAGTCTGGAATGAAATATTTGTTTGTTGGTACTGGCTACAGTCTGCGTACTAAAATTAGAGATATTTATGCTGCCTGCAGAGTTAGTTATCAGCAGGGCAGTTCAAAATCTAATATTGAGGCAACTTATACTGCTGCTGGTAAAAAGGGAAAAACATTGCAAGTAAATGAACAAGTTGAAAGTGTTGCGGAAGCATTAAATTTAGCAAAAAAACGGTTGCGCGAAAAAAATAAAGACGAAGTTACTGGATCTTTAAATATGTTGGGAAACTTTGTCTTATTATCTGGGGTTACAGTTAATTTATTAGGATTTGGAGCTTTTGATGATAAGTACTTGATAACCAGAGCATCACATGATATTGGCAGCGGTTATACGACAAATATCGATGTAAGAAGGTGTTTAAATGGATACTAATTTTATAAAAAACATAATTCGTATCGGGAGGGTATCTTCTATTGACGTCAATACAAATACTGCAAGAGTAGCTTTTTCTGATAAAGACGATTTGGTATCTGGTAATTTAATGATTGTAAATCGTGGAAGCATGGTCGACAAGGATTACTGGATACCTGATATTGATGAACAAGTTCTGTGCTTAATGCTGCCAAATAAAAGTGGGCAGGGATTAAATGAGGGTTTTATTATTGGTTCATTTTTTTCAAAAGAAGATGAACCACAGGAGAGAAGTGCTGATGTAAGGGCTGTAAAATTTGGTGATGGTACCGTTATAAAGCATGATCGTAAATCCGGAAGTTTAACTGTAAATGCTACAGGTGATATTAGTATTATTGCTGCGGGAACGTTGACCATTCGCGGTGCTGCGGTGAATATAAATTAGGTTAAATATTAGAAAAAATTATGTTATAATAACCTCATAAAATAATATTTTATGAGGTGTAAAAATGGAAGATACTGATTATGGACAGAGCGCTATTATGGCTTTTGAACTGATGAAAAATGATGGCATACCGGCAAGAGAAGCATGGCAAATTGCAGTTGAAAAAATATTTAAAGGAAAGCCAAGCAGTATTGCTAAAGGATGCCCTAGAAATGTTTTTTTATATTTAGTTGGTGCCAATTGTAAAAATGGTAAGAATGCAAGTTATGCTAGGGAGGCGCTGAATATATTAGATAATATGGATGAAATAGAAGAAGCAGAAATCAATAATATGTCTCCTAAGGAATTTTGGATAGTTAAAATGAATAAAGGGAAAAGCTATAATAATCAAATTGATGTTGTTTTTGCGTTAAGAAGCAAAGGATACATATAATAAAAAAGCACTCCTTGAGGAGTGCTTTTTTATTCACTATTATTTTTTATATGCCGCAAAAATTTTGCCAAAATCTTTTGCATTCTTCGTTACAGACGATATTCAACTGATCTATCAATATAGTATTTTAGTAATAGAAAATTTTGATGCTAAGAAATTTTATATAAAATATAAGATTACAATAATTCTTGAATTGAAAATTTTGCGTAAGAAATTAATTTGTCTTTTAAGATATGAAGATCAGATGGAGTTAATTGACCAACTATTTTATTGTCAAAGTAAATATCAAACTGATCACGGATATTATTATATTCAATTTTATAACCACTTCCTGATACTAAATCATTAATCAAAGTTAGTTCTTCAGTTGGAACTTCTATATTTTCTAGACCTAATAGATACATAGGAGTTATATCCAATGCTTTAGATATTTTTACAATAGCAGACTGCTTCATATTTCCTGAATTTGTTTCATAACGCTGTAAAGATGATTTACTAATACCAGTCAAATCACTTAATTCTGCTAAAGATAGGTTTAAGTCTTTACGTCGTTGGCGCATTCTTTGTGCTGCTATATCATTATCAGAAAAGAAAAAAAACATCTTAATCACCTCCTACAAATAAAGTAAACCATAAAAAGGGAAAAAATGCAATAAAATGGAAATAAAAACCCAAAAAATGGGTTGACTTTAATTGTAAATTTATGATAATATAAATTCGACCCATAAAGCGGGAAAAGATATGATGAAAATCCGAAAGGAGGGAAAATTTGGAAGTAGAAAAAAGTAAATTGGAATTAGCTTTAGCGAGAAATTGTTACAGTTTATTAGATTTAAAAGAGAAAAGCAAAATTGGAGGTTCTGTTATTTCTAAATTAACCAAAGAAAAAATAATTTTGCGACCTAAAACTGTAGGAATAATTGCTAAAGCTTTAAATGTTGATGTTGATTTTTTGTTGAAAAAAGAAAAAATGGACTGATTAACGCCTACCAAGCTAATAAATCAGTCCATAGTCAGAGATTGTCCTCTGTAAACTAGTCTATCATAAAGAGGGCTTTCTTTCAAGTGAAAGGAGCATTTTAGTATGAATTTGCAAGTATTCGAAAATAAAACTTTTGGTAAAGTTAGAGTAATTGAAAGAAATAATGAACCTTGGTTTGTAGGTAAAGATGTTGCAGAAGTGTTGGGGTACAGCAATCCAAGCAAGGCTGTCATTGCCCACGTCAAAGATTGTCACAAGAAGCAAGAAATGATAGCACATTCCCAAAATGGGAATGTGGTTACTAAAACAACATTAATCGACGAAGCTGGATTATACTCATTAGTCCTTCGTTCAAAATTGCCAGCTGCTGAAGATTTTCAGGAATGGGTTGTTGCTGAGGTAATTCCTTCTATTCGCAAAACTGGTAAATATATTGCACCAAAGCAGCAAACTGCAATTCAACAGCAACGTGTAGAAGCTATGCTACTGAATGCTAAAAGTAGGCAGTCTAAATTATGGCTTACTATTGCCGAAAAAACTGACATCCCAGAATATAAGCATATCTGCCAGCAGAAAGCAGCAGAGGCTTTGAGCGGTGTGCCGCTTTTGCCAATGGAAGAAGCTGCAGAGAAAACCTATTCTGCTACTGATATCGGTAATATGCTTGGAGTATCGTCAAATAAAATAGGTAAGATAGCCAATCAGTATAATCTTAAAACTCCGCAGTACGGAAAGTTATTTTACAGCAAATCTGAATATAGCTGTAAAGAAGTAGAAACATTCCGTTACTACGAATGCGCCATTCCAAAATTCAGAGAAATTCTGAAAGGTGGTGCAGTAGCATGATTTTGACAGATGCCGTAAAATTAGCTGGATATCAGGAAGTGCCATGCTATAATGAAGAAGCTATGCAAGGATTACGCGATATAGTGGAGCGTGAAAAAATGGAAAGTAACTATAACGATTTACCTTTTATGGCGTGTTTGATGGGTTATTTGTATGGAGTTACGCAAGGCGTTCGTAAAGAACGGCAAAGAAGAAAAAGTAGATAATCGCTAACTAAAGCGTCCTTATTTTAAGGGCGCTTTTTCTATATACAAAAATACTTAAAGGAGGTGGTTAAATTGCAGACGACAAGATTAGGCGATACTGATACAGGACATGATGCTTGCCCGGGAACTGTACTTGTGAGTGCAAGTACGAATGTAATAATTAACGGTAAAGGTGCAGGACGTGTCGGCGATAGTTATGCTCCGCATGGATGTATCGTGCATCCAGCACATACAGCGCATATCGCCAGCGGCAGCAGCACAGTTCTTATTAATGGACTGCAGGCAGCAAGGGTAGGTGATCCGATAGACTGTGGAGGCAGTGTCGCTTCTGGAAGTCCGGATGTAATCATAGGAGGTTAATATGCAAGTTGGATCTATGGGAGATATCCCTTTTGTTGTGTCATATGGTAAAATTCGTACTTTTAGTGATTACGGCCGCAGTGGTTCCGGCCGCTGGGCAAAGCACGATTTGATTGGTCGTAAACCTGTAATGGAGTTTTTAGGGCCTGACGTTGAAAAAGTTAGCATGAAGATCCAGCTGCGCACTGATCACGGCATAAATCCCGAAAGCGAGCTGGGGCGGCTGAGGAAAATGAGGGACACAGGCGCAGTTTTTCCGTTTATTTTAGGTGGCGCGCCGGTATCTGATAATTATTGGTTGCTGGAGGATATAGGGGAAAACGTAAGCTATTGGCGGGCAGGCGGTAAAATACTTTCCGTTAGCGTCGATATTACATTGACTGAATATTCTACAGAGGAGGTGCGCTGATGGATTTTGAACTTATTGCGGGAGAAAGAGTTGACGTAGATTTTGCCCCAAAAAATGTGCAAATGGAAATTTTACAAAATTGCAGTACAATACTTAGCACGTCTAAGTTTAGCGTACCGTTAGACCGTGACTTTGGCATTGATGCAAACTATGTAGATGCTCCGCTGTTATCGGCTAAAGCGAAAGCAGAAAGTGAAATATTTGCTGCATTAAAAAAATATGAGCCGCGAGTTACGGTAAAACAAATTACATGGCGCTCTAATGTGGAGGGCGTTTTAAGAGCGAAAGTGAAGGTGGTCATAAATGAAACTTAGTGATCTGCCGGACATTGAATTTGTTAGTGCAGACGAACAAGAAATATTATCGGATATCATAAAGCTTTATACGGAAATAACCGGAAGGACCCTTGCACAAGGTGATCCTGTCCGGTTATTTTTATGCGTGATTGCGGCCATTATCCTGATGCTGTGCAATAAGATCAACTACACCGGCAAACAAAATTTATTGCGATATTCGGCAGGTGCCAACCTGGATCACTTGGGCGTACTTGTTGGGGCAGAACGTATTGGCGCCAAGGCCTCTGTCACGACAATTAAAATAACCCTGTCGGAGGTGCGGTCCGTTGCGACAAACATTCCAGCAGGTACGCGGGCGACAGCTGGAGATAATGTGTTTTTTGCTATTGATCAGGATGCAACGGTCATAGCTGGACAGTTGGACGTCTCTGTAGCGGCTACCTGTACTGTGGCTGGTGTTCTCGGTAATGGCTATCTGCCGGGAGAAATCAATAAGATTGTTGATCCAATTCCGTACGTCGCTGGAATGGTCAATACCACAACGTCGGAGGGAGGTTCAGATGTCGAGAGTGACGATTCTTTGCGTGAGGCTATTCGCGAGGCTCCGGAGGGATTTTCGGTAGCTGGACCAGTGGGCGAATACATTAAAATTGCCAAACGAGCTTCGTCTTTGATTGTTGATGTATCGGTAATATCACCGGAGCCGGGGCAAGTACTGATAACACCGCTACTTGTAGGCGGTGGAATACCGGGAAAAGAAATGCTGGATATCGTAGAGGCAGCATGCAGTGATAGATCTGTAAGGCCGCTCACTGACCATGTGCATGTGGCTGCTCCGGAGGTTGTCAATTATGATCTTACACTCACGTATTACATTGACCGGGCAAATGAAGCTAAATCTGTTGCCGTTCAAAGCGCGGTAGCGAAAGCGGTGGAGGATTATATCGATTGGCAAAAATCTAAGCTTGGCCGTGATATCAATCCGGACGAGTTAATCTGTCTTATTAAAAATGCTGGCGCCAAGCGAGCGGTTATATCTTCGCCTACTTTTCGGATCGTTGCTGATAACCATGTAGCGATAGCTGAAAATGTTAATGTTACATTTGGGGGGCTAGAAAATGAATGATCTGCAAAATCTGAATTTAATCGAGTTGCTACCCACTAGCATTGCAAGCAACGAAACGATAAGAAATATCTGTAATGCCATTGCAGAAAAATTACAAACGATTAATGAAAAAGCTGAATTAGTTTTGTTACTGCCACGATTGGATCAGTTGCCGGAAACATTGGTGGATGAACTAGCTTGGCAATATCATGTTGATTTTTATGATTATGCGGCAGATATCAATAAAAAAAGGGCATTAGTGCGCAAGGCCATTGACTGGCATCGGAGAAAAGGCACTCCTGCTGCAGTAGAGGAAGTATGTACAGCTGTTTTTAAATCAGCAAAAGTTTATGAGAATTGGGAATATGGTGGGAAACCATATCATTTTCAGGTAAGAATGATTTCAGAAGGCATTCCAGATAAATCTGTTTTGGACAATTTGTATAGGGCAATTAAAGAAAGTAAGAATGTTAGGAGTTGGCTTGACGCTTTAAGTTTTGACCGTCAAATAGCTGGCTCCTTATTTGTTGGAGGGGTCTATTCTTCAATGAGAAAAGTGGAGATTTTCCCATCACAGATAAAACCACAGATTTTAAATATCAATAATTATTTTGGAGCTGCAATCTATGTACACAAAGGAGTTGAAGTAACATGCCAAACTGGGCAAATTTAATGTTGACTAAACAAGGAAAGGTATTACAGGCAAAAGCTATTGCTGGTAGTACATTAACGATCACTAAGATGAAATTGGGTTCTGGTATTATTCCAGATGGAGTATCGCCAGAAGATCTTACTGATTTGATTCAACCCAAACAAGCTTTAGGATTAACGGCAATCAGTGTTAATGGTGGATTAGCTAAAATTCAGAGTATTGTTACTAATGCTGAACTTTCAGAAGGGTACTATATTCGTGAATGTGGTGTATTTGCAAATGATCCTGATGTTGGGGAAATAATGTATGCAATAATGACAGATACCTCCCCTGATTTTCTGCCTTCCGCATCAAGCTCTGTTGTGATTTCAGAAGAATTTAGTATTAATGTAGTAACGGAAAACATGGCGAATATAACAGCGATTATTGATCCTGAAGGTATAGTAACAGTGGCTAATGCAAGAAAAATTGCAGAGGATAAAGTTACTGAGCATAATGAAGACACAGAAGCTCATCCAAATGACTTTAATTTAAAAGGCATTACTATTGGCAAAGATAATGTTATTGCAACTAAAAAGGGAGATTTACTAACTCTTTTGGCAGGGAAAGGAATTAATTTACTTAGTGATATTAAAAATAAGATAATCACGATCGTTGGAAAAAGTAAGAATGCATGGAATCCGAATGAGGAAATTATAGCTGGAGATATAAGATATACCGAAGACGGTAACGGTCCAAGTTGGGTTTATTTGTTATGTAAAACTGCAGGAACTACAGGTACCATTGAACCGATTTTAGAAGCTAATGCTGTTGTAGGACAGGAGATAAATGACGGCAGTGTTGTATGGACGGTACAAAAAAACAGTAATGCATTAAGCTTTGCTGGAAAAGAAGCAGATCTTTTTGCATTATTAAATAGCCCTGATTTTAATGGAACTCCTACAGCACCAACAGCAGCCAAGACGGTAAATAATACTCAAATTGCTACAACTGCTTTTGTTCATTTGCTTGCTGGAGCCGCTAATAATGGTGGTATAGTCGATTCATTGTTGGCTCAAAATGGCTATGTAAAATTCGCAAATGGTTTAATTCTACAGTGGGGATATGGAAATTCTGAATCAACACAAACATTTCCAATTAAATTTACTAACTCTGTAATTGGTATTTACGGAAGTAAGAGGGCTATAAATTACGAATATACTTTTGCAGCAACGAGTATTACAAATACAAATTTTTTCATGTCTACACGTAACTCAGAGGGTAGCAGTAGGGTTATAGCTTGTAACTGGCTGGCTATCGGCCAATAGCAAACCAAATGAAACTACCAAACCATGGATCACCGCCATAATCTTGTTTGTATACGTTGAATTTGGATGTGGTCCAATTACGTGGCTGTACCTCCGAATCGTATTTTGTCGGATTATTAGTATCGGTGTTTCTTAGTCCGCAAAATAGGGCAAAACAAGCAGAATTAAAATTCACAGGAAATGCGTGCCAACCGCTTTCCCCCTCGCTTCCGTTGTTACCAGCGCTATTAATTCCCCACTGTGGCTAAGCGCCAACGACGATGTAAGTATAACCAGTCCACCGATAACTGGAATCTTCGGAGTTATTAGCTATAGTTACGCTAGTAAGGCCAAAGTTGGTTACACCAACGCCAAAGCCGTAGTTTAATCCCCCGACGTAACCTTTTCCTGATACGATAGGCAGGCAAAATTCAGAATATGGCAAAGGATATGCTTCAGTTCGAGTGGTGCGGGAGCCTATGGTATTCGTTCCCCACTGTGGTTTAAATGCCGAGAGTTAACCAAGCGCCAGTATATTCGGCTGCTAAACCTTGCCACCTAATTTGGAATCTAATACTGTCTAATGTTGAATCGTGGTAAGCTACGCTGATGTTACCTTGGCTTGGATTAAGCATTGATGATGTAGCTAGTGTAATGAATTTAACTTTGGTATATGGGATTGGTAACATAATATTGGTGCTGGCTGCCCCAACTCCCCACTGTGGCTAAGCACCTAAAAACAAATAGAAAATGTTTGCATTTGCATAACCAGTACCAGCGTTATTGGCATACATATAAATTTTAAAATTAGTATTAGTTATGTCAGTTATTGTTGCGTATTCTGCAGCAGCGACCGGATCTCCGTTGAATAAAGCTAAACCACCAAAGCATTCGTTGAACGAAACAGGGAAGTTTATTATCTTAAGATTAACAGTATCTCCTAAGATTTTTCCCCACTGTTTATACACCAGCAACAATATAGTTGCCGCCATAAGCTCCTGACGATGTAATGAAAATACTGTTGATCGTAGATTTATCATTATTAAACGAGAAGTAACCGTCAGAGCTGGTAGTAGAAGAAGTTATATCAGTAACTACACAAATAAATATTTTTTCGTTAAAGCTTAGCGGTAAATTGTTTATTCCGCTTCCACACGTTCCCCACTGTTTACCACCCTATCATACCCCAGTAGGCAGAAATGCCTGAGTAGGCAGTAGCTGGTGCGTTATACTGGCCAGCAAGTATCTGAACACCTACAGGAGTTATTTTGCTTAAAATCGAATGGTAGGTTCCAGGGTCTTGTCTGTCGTGGATACTATGTGCCCAGACGCAGCAAACGGTATTGACTGGCAGAGGATAAACTACTGGTTCTACAGTTAACTGCTTTTGATATCCCCACTGTTCAATGGCCGCCAACGAAATACCAGCCAGAAGTTCCATGAAGGTATAAATTAACACTGGTAGTGCCTAAATATTCTGCTCCAGTTGCCGTAGCTGACGTGCTTGTAGTTTTTGGTACGGCAACAATGAATAGTGCCGCAGTTGGAAACGGAATTGGAAATGTTGCTGTACGTGATGAACAATATCCCCACTGTAAAAAAAGAAAGGATGATAAAAATGGAAAAAGAATTTAAATATTACATTGTACTTGATAAAGATGGAAAACGCGTATCTCCCGGATACCGTGAAGATGGTGATGTACCAGAAGATGTAAAAGAAAACGGGTTCTTAGTTACAAAATCTGAATTTGCAATGCTATTAAATGGTTATTATAGAGATCCAGAGACAGGAGAATATAAAGAAATACCGCCATATGAGCCAGGGCTTGATGAATTAAAAGCTTCTAAGTTATTGGAAGTTGATGCTTGGACCGAAAGTAAAATTACAGGAGGTTTTACATCTGAATGTAGTGGAGAGATGGTGAGATACGATAGCGATAAGGATACGCAGCTTACGGTTTCTAGTGATCTTAATACAATCAATTCAGCTCCTGATAAATTTTCGGAATATTATCCAAATGGTTATCCTATGAGAGGTTATCCTGATGGTGGAACCGAAAAAACAATTCACTACCTAACTGTTAAACAACTCATTCAATGGAATGTAGATTTGGGATTACATAGAGGGGACTGTAAGCAGGCTGGCTGGGAGAAACAAGCTTTGGTTGATGCTGCCGACAGCAAAGAAGCTTTAGATGCTATAATTTTAGAAAAATAATAGTGAAAGGATGAAAAAGCGCATAGATACTGCACTTTTATAATAAAAATTGATGAAAAAATATCATACCGAATTCAAACCGCCTGTAGAGTTGAGAAATCAATGGATACAGGCTTTTTTGTTGCGTAAATTCGTGCCGGGTTAATACCACTCAAGGCTGTCAAATGAGGTCTATAGCCTTTTTTAGCTCATGGAGGGATTTATGGGTATAAACCCTCTTAGTAACTCCTTGACTGGCATGGCCGAGAATACGTTTGATTGCAGTTTCGTTGGCACCGGCATTGTCTAACATGGTAGCGCAGGTGTGGCGGCATTCATGCGGCGTGTGTTTGCATTTGCTGGCTACCATTACGGCGTCAAACCGCGCCCGGTACTGATGGTAGGTGAGCAGGCTGCCGTCGTCGTTGGTGATGAGGTGTTTGCCGGGCTGTTGCATCCAGAATTCGAAGAATGGCAGCGTCTTTTTGGATATAGGTACAGCACGGTTGCGTCCAGCCGCTGTTTTGCTCTCTCGGACGATAAAATATCGCTGTCGTAGCTTCACATCGTTTTTGAGGATAGATAGCAGTTCGGAGGTGCGGACACCAGCGTATATCATCATTAATACGGTCATAGCCCATTTATCGCCGAGGTTTTTTACTCGATTGATTTGCCGAGTATTAAAAGGCGTTTTAGGGTATTTCACTTTATGCTGATCAATGTCGATGTATTGACTGATATCTGCTGTAGGTGAGATGATCTCATACTTAACTGCGTATGTGTAGCAATGGTGCAGTATTTGTCGCACTTTTTTCTGCATAGCATAGTGAGCGCCGGCGTTACGTGTATCACGAATAACAGCCTGCAGGTCACCGATTTTTAATTCGGCAAACTTCTTGCCATACAATCTATGGCAGTGTTTGTATGCCGAAAGGTAATTGACTTGCGTAGTTTTTGCTAGTTTAGGAAATCGCTCGGCCCTCATAAGCTCAAAGACTTCGGAAAAGGTGATTAGCGTTGGTGCAAAAAGGGACGGATTTTTATGATACTCTGCGAGTAAAGCAAGTCCTTCAATCTCGGTAGCAGTGTCACCGATTGATTTTTGACGGCCGTTGATTGTGACTTTTACAGACCATGGGCGGCGGCGGTTACCGTCAGTTCGTAGCACAACACTACCAAAGCCGTTTGGTAGCTTCATACGTTTTCTTTTTTTAGTATTCAAAATATCACTCTCCTTTAAGGAGCATTATACAGGAGGCAAAAATGAACTGGGAATCTTTTAAATTTGCGGCTATTGGAGCTGCTCAAACTTTAGCACAAGGTTGGTCATATAAAGCCTTAATAGCGGCAATGTTGGCTATGATTTTGCATAAGCACGCTATATTGTTTTATAGCTTTGCTTTTTTAGTATTTATTGATTGTTTTACAAAATGGGTATCGATATCCTATCTGCATCTAAAAGATAGTGGTATTGAAAATCCGACTATCCTAGAATCTATTAAAGGAATAAAAAAAGCCAGAGCTGCCAAAAAGATAAAAAGTGAAGTTATGAAACACCGTTTCCTTGGAAAAATCGGTGTTTATTTAATTTGTGCGTTGTCTGCAGCTGTCGTTGATGTAGTTATGAGAGTTTTAGATAAACCTACTTGGGCAGTTATGACGGTTATTGGATATCTTGTTGTAACTGAGCTGCTTAGTATTATTGAAAACTTAAATGATGCTGGCGTGGAAGCTATGAGTGGATTGATTGTTTTTGTTAAAAAGAAATTGTAAGAATTGAGGTTGAAATCTGAAAGGAGCGTGAAAAATAATGAAAGTATTTATTAATCCAGGACATATGCCAGGTGTTGATCCTGGCGCCGTGAATCCTAACAGTGGTTTAAAAGAATGTAACGTAGCATTGGCTGTAGGAAAACTTGTTGAGTATTATCTAAAAAATGCCGGATGCGAGGTAATGCGTCTGCAGAGCGACAACCTAAACGGCGAATCTCCGGCATATCCGAATGTTTGTAAAAATGCTAACGACTGGGGGGCAGATGTATTTGTCAGTTTGCACTGCAATGCGTTTGATGGTTATGCGAGGGGCATTGAAACATTGGTGTTTAACTTTGGCAGCGAAGCTGAACGTCTGGCTGCCTGTGTTCATAAGCAGTTGGTCGATACGGAACAAAGCATTGATCCGTATATTCCGGATCGTGGGTTGAAGGAACGCCCGAATTTATCTGTGCTGAGAAATACCGATATGCCGGCTATTCTTATCGAAATGGGTTTTATTGATAACGATCACGATGTTATTTTGCTAGAGAATAAACAAGATGCGATTGCAAAGGCTATTGCACGTGGAGTAACCGATTACGAAATTTATAAAAGTAACTATTTCAAAATAAGGCAATAATGGCAGGGTTATCATATATATCAATTAGCTATTATATTGATAGTGGTTATATGAATAGATTATGCTGAAATTATTGCATAAAAAAATAGCTCCCGATAATGGGAGCTATTTATAGAATATTTAGGATTGAGATTTCATTTTTTGTGTTTTTACATTTTCGACATAGTCGTCATACAGTCCTTTAAAAATTGCATAAATCATACCTATAATGAAAATAGCTGCAGCAATCACAACTAGTAAGATTATACCAGCAATAGCTAGAAAAATCATAAACTCTAACATAAAATCACGCCCTTTATATAATTATTATAACATTTTTGCAGGAAGGAGGACAATAATGGCGGGAAAATTATCTAGAGAATAATATTTTATGATATCAATAATATAAATATAGAAAGTGTGATTAAAATTGGTAAAAATTGCGTAAGGAGGTAACTAACGTGAAAAAAGAAAAGAATATTTAGCAAACAAAGTTTTTTGGGCTGGTATGATTATCGTTTTTGTTTTGGGCGCATTACATATATTGTTTAGGTTGTGAGGTATAATAAGTAACTTGACTGGTACTTAACTTTTGCTAGTAATTTATAGAAGTTTGCAGCAAATGCAGACTTATGGGGCAACCATTCTACGATATTAGTGCCAATTGTATCGTGTACGAAAATGGTGTCCAATCTTGTCCAAAAATAAAGCGGACTTATTCGTCTTATGTCGCTGAATGTCCAACCTTGTCCAGTTTTTGTTGACATATCGTACGGATTGGACTATAATCTTATATGGAAGAGAACTGTGTTTAAAAAGGAGTGCAACCATGAAATCAGCCTTAATAATAAAGCTAATTGAAGCTCATTCAGGAGGGAACGAAGATGTCTTTAAAAAGGCTTTACAAAACTTAGTGAGTGATGAGGAGAGAAAGGGGAATATTGCGTTAGCCTCATCACTCTTAGCTGCCTATTCAGCCGGAAGCAAGCCGGCAACGCTACTAACCGCTAGCCCACTAACTGAAATGTCATTTTCGGTGCAAAGTACTATTCCTATGCCCAAAGACAAAGATTCGGCATTAGAGTTATTAGAAATTATGCAACCGAAAATAAAACTTAGTGATGTCGCACTACAGGATAAAACTAGAGAAGTATTAACGCAAATAGTTGGAGAGCAAAAAAACGCTACAAAATTATTTGAAAAAGGTATCACTCCAACAAATCGCATATTATTTTGTGGGCCACCAGGATGCGGAAAAACTATGACTGCGAATGCATTGGCAGGAGAAATTGATATCCCTGTAGCCTATGTCAAGCTGGATGGTTTGGTATCTTCGTACTTAGGACAGACAGGTGCGAATATTCGCAAAATTTTTGATTATGTCAAAGACAAGCGAATAATGCTATTCCTTGATGAATTTGATGCTATTGCAAAAAAAAGAGATGATGCACATGAACTGGGCGAATTAAAACGAGTTGTAACTACTTTATTGCAAAACATGGACAACATGCCAGCAAATGTATTTCTTGTAGCAGCCACTAATCATCATCACCTTCTTGATCCGGCCATATGGAGGAGATTTAACAATTCTATTTTACTTGAATTGCCTAATGAATATCAGCGAAATGTCATTGTTTCTAAATGTCTTAGCAATGTATTGTCTGACTATACTGTTGATGTATCTACAATCGTAAAACTCACAGAGGGGATGAGCGGTGCACAAGTTACAAACTTTATCCAAATACTTGCAAAGCACTGTATCATGCAAAATGCTGATAAAGCGCTGAATATTAAGGATATAGCGAGCGTGTGGCTAAAACAGTCTACGCTCTTAATTAGTGATGATGACGATGCATATACAAAAGCCCTTTTATCGCTGAAGAATAAGGGCGTTTCTCTTCGCACATTGGAAGAACTAACTGGGATAAAAAAATCTACATTAAGCTATCGATTTAAGAAAGAGGAGGACGCATATGAGTGATAAAAAAAGCCATCTTTGGATTCCGGATGAAGAAGTTCAGAGATTAGATAAAAGACTAACTGCCAGACCAAAGCCGCGAAAAGTATCTTTCGTTGAGCATGGCAACAAGTTAAGTCAAAGCCTTATGTCAATAAAGACAACGCTAGAAAATGTCGCGGCTGACAACTCCTTGTCCGATATGGATTTGTTTGTTTTCAACGTAGAACTTCCAGAGGGCGAAAAAATTAAGGACAAGAAAGAAATCTTTGATTCAACCGGTATGAAAATTCGGGCTGTTAAGAATGTTAGAAGTGCTATTGTTACATCTACAATTAGCCAGTTTGAGGCGCTTCGTCGCAAAGTGGACAACTACGGTCGTAGCGGCACTGGTAAAACCTACTTTGATTATATTGAAGATTTTAAACCGTATATTGGTAACGTAAAGAACTCATCGGAGTTGACACGCCAAATGTCCAAAGACATACCGCCTGTGACTTTAGATGTTCAGCTTATGCTGATTCCAAATTTAGACAGTTCACTGTATGAGTCTGCCTTGGCTAAGCTAGTAAGTAAGATTTCCTCAGCAGAGGGAAGTATTCAAGAGGAACCTTACTATCTGTCGGATAATACGCCGGTTATTCGGGCTATTATTCCGTCGACATCACTTATACGATATGAAAATGACCCTGCTATATATAGGATAGAGGAAACCGATTTTTTTAGCGTAGAGTCTTCATCGGTTGGCACAGTTGATTTATCAACACTCACATTAGATGATAGTGTGAGCATGGATGACTTGCCAGTAGTGGTAGTGTTGGATTCAGGGGTTTCCTTTCCAAATGGTCTATCTAGTGTCATCTGTCAACACTGGCTTCCAACAGATTCGTCTGGCGGAAATGCTGAGCACGGTACAAAAGTAGCTAGTCGGGTTGCGTTTAGATATTTAGAACAGCAGCTTCCAACAACTACACTAACGCCTAGAGCAAGAATAATTGATTGCAACATTTTAGATGGTAGCGTCCCAGTAAATATTTTCATTAAACGTATCCAATTAGCTGTTGAAAGTTTCTCGGAAGTTGCACAAATCTATAATCTGTCTGCAAACGCAAAAACTTCCATCGAAGGCGATGAAATGAGTATTGTCGGTTATGAATTAGATGTCCTTCAGTTCCGAAAGGGTGTTCAATTCGTTGTTTCCGCTGGGAATCATGATCTTTGGCATGTCGAACAATCACTAGACGACATTTTAGATGATGATGAATCTCGCATTTCTGCCCCTGCGGATTCAATGTTGGCAATTACGGTTGGGTCTATCGTTGGCGTGGATCATATGAATAGTCTCTCTCAGACAAACGATATTGCTCCGTATAGCCGTAGAGGACCGGGATTTAAGGGGTTCTCAAAACCTGACCTAAGCGCTTATGCCGGAACAACCATTCTATCTGGCGAATTCCCGCTGGTACCACAAGATACCTACGAAATGTTAATGTCGAATAACGGCAAGTTGGTCCCTGATGCTGGTACTAGTTTTTCTGCACCTGTTGTTGCAGGAGATTTAGCAGAGGTTTTAAGTGTAATACCTCAACACGATGTGCTGCTGGCCAAAGCATTATTGTACCACAACGCACTTCCGCTTTGGGATGTGGAAGATATGGATGATTCCGAGCTCGCTTTTGCTCATAACCTGTATGGGCGCGGCTTACCAAGTGTAGATGATAGCAAGTATTCATCTACATCGAAAGTTACCTTTGTAAGAACAGGAACTCTCAATAAGACTACAAAAGAACGTGTCTCAGTCTATATGCCATCAATTTTGGCAGCGCAGGTGGGGAGAAATGTGGCACGAGTCTCTGTGACCTGCATCTCATCACCTCCTGTTGATAGGACTAAAGGAACAGAATATTTGGGAGCCTATATTCGGGCATCTTTGAAAAAGAGCTGTGATGATGGAGTATCGCTATCCCCGGTAAGTCCCAAATATAAAGAGGGGAGGCAAAAATGGGACGTTTGTCAACAATTTTCAAGGCTTTTTTCAAAATTCAATGCAGGTGACTGGCAAATATGGTTGGAATTGTTCTCTCGCTGGGATGACGAATATCTTGATGTGCCATATGCTTTGGTCGTAACAATAGAGGATGTAAGTAATACTCTTGATGTATATAGCGAAATTGAATTGTTGAACCGATATCGGCCACTCAACACTATGCGTATTAGACTGGATAATCAGCAATAGCCTTTACCCGCTTGATTTTCAGTAAACTTCCTTCACGTTAAGCTCGAACTAAAAGCGACGTTTCATAGTATTTGGCGGAATGATTTTTGAATTTTTTCGTGCAAAAAAAGCGAATTATTCTGAGGATCATCATACCATTGTACAAAAGCATGTTAAATTTCATCGAATATGCTAATTGGGTAAATTGGATTGTTGAATTTATAAAATATGAGGGATGGAAGTTAATAGGTTTATAATCTAAAAGCACTTTGCGAAAGCAGAGTGCTTTTTTCTATGGAGGGATAACATGTATGAAAAAATCAAATGTTGGATATCTAATAATCGTTTTCTTGTTGGTATGGGCGTTGGCGCAGTTCTTTTTCTTGCCTGCTACCTGTTCAGCCGAGCCGGCATACATGATAACGGAAAGCGAGCTGGTGACACTGGAACAAAACTCAACCAGGCAATTAGAAATCAGCAGGAAATTAGCGCTGGAATTACAGATAGCAAGGGAACAGCAGACGCTATCGGATCAAGCATCGAGCGAAGCCAAGAAGCAAATAGAACAACTGCAGAAGCAGTTGACCGAGCTGGAAGCCTTGTCGAAGAATCAAGAAAACTTACAGAAAGAAATCTTGAAATCCTTGCCACCATCCGCACCAGGGGTCCTGCGGGAGATCGGGGCCAAGATTGACATCGATTACTACGTTACAGGTATCAGTTACGGAGTGAGCCGATTGATTGGGTCCAAGTACCTCGGTCTGCGTGGCGAATATGACTGGCAGGACAAACAAGCTGGCATATGGATGACATACGGATACTAAAGTGTTATAATACTAATAAGCCCTGTTACCGCTGGCGACGCAACGGTTTCGGGGCTTTCTTTTTTTATGCTTTTTGCTATAATAGAGTTCGTGTGAAAAGGAGGACGGAAGATGCATGTTGTGATTAGAGGGCATATTTTAGAAGGCGATAGCATTGAAGACTTGGCAGCTTGTTTGTTTAGGTGGATGCCGCCGTTAGTTCCGTGGTTCGCTGAATTGCAGGAGCGAGTAAAAGCAAAATCAGCGGAGTGTGATAGTGATGGAGAAGCACTTTTGTTAGTAGTTAAAGAAGATCCTGAATTGTTTCCTGTTGATATGCAGAGTAAGGATAGTCCATTTAGGATTATATAGTAGTGTCCGTTCGTAGTATATATAATGGAAGAAAACTGAAATTTATATGCGTGAGAAACACAGAAAGTATGCAACCTAAATGTAACAAAAAGCCTCGGCAATGGCTTAAAACAAGGCAGATGAATTCTCGAAACGTTAATCATTGGGAACAGAAGTTCAAAACCCGCACAATTTGTGCGGGTTTTCTTTTTGTCAATATGAAAAGACTCCTTTGAATTAACTAAACAGGATTAAAAAAATAAATACTGTTGTTATAATATGCAGTAAAAGTATGCTTTTTATTTAGTTTATGTAATCATTTTAATAAAGATGACGTTTTAGAGTCGTATTTTTTCTCTTGACAAGTATCAGGCAAGTAGGTATAATAACTTTTAACAATTCAAAAATTTTCACCTCAAAGACTGTGAAGGGAACAAGATAAAACTGGCAGGCCTAAGAGAGTCGACGGTTGGTGCAAGTCGATGGCAAAAGTTTTATGTATAGCTCATCCCGGAGTTGTCTGCTTGATATGTAGAGCAGAACGTGTGGCAACGTTAAACGCCTGGGCCTTGTTTGAGGCTGAGAGGGCTGCTTGGCAGCTGAATTAGGGTGGTACCGCGTGGAGAACAGTTCCTCGCCCCTATGCATTTATCGTAGGGAGCGGGGATTTTTTATTTCCGCTTCCGAAGTTGGGCCGCTGCGCCGGCATAAACAGATTGGAGGCAAATATTTATGAAACAAGCAAGTAAACAGTATATTCCTTTTCAGCCGCTCCAGTGGCCGAATCGCCAATGGCCTAATAAAACTATTACCAAGGCGCCGATTTGGTGCAGTGTTGACCTGCGCGACGGGAATCAGGCTTTGGTTACGCCGATGCAGCTGGAAGAAAAGCTGCTGATGTTCAAGACTCTGGTAGATATTGGATTTAAAGAAATAGAAGTTGGTTTTCCGTCTGCATCTGAAACCGAATATGAGATCCTGCGCACTTTGATCGAAGGGCATCATATTCCCGATGATGTAACGATTCAGGTACTGGTACAGGCGCGTCCGGAACTGATCAAAAAAACTTTTGAAGCAGTTAAAGGCGCTAAAAACGTTATCGTACATTTTTATAACTCTACCTCTACCTTACAGAGGAAGGTCGTATTTAAAGAAGATATGCCAGGCATTATCAAGATCGCAGTGGAGGGTGCAAAACTTATCCGTCAGCTGACTGAGGAAGAAATTGCCAGCAGCGGTATGAATATTCGGTATGAATATTCTCCTGAAAGCTTTACCGGTACTGAGATCGATTTTGCTATTGAAATATGCGAGTCGGTAATGGAAACCCTGGGGGCAACGAATGAGAACCCGATCATTCTGAATCTGCCTTCAACAGTGGAAATGTCAACGCCGAACACATATGCGGATCAGATCGAATATTTCTGTACTAAGATGAAAAACAGGGAAGCTGCTATTATCAGCATTCATCCGCATAATGACCGCGGGACAGGTGTTGCTGCGGCTGAACTTGCCCTGCTGGGCGGAGCAGACCGCATCGAAGGAACATTGTTTGGCAACGGCGAGCGCACTGGCAATCTTGATATTGTGACAGTTGCTTTGAATATGTATACTCAGGGCGTTGATCCGGAGCTTGATTTTTCCAATATTCTGGCGGTCAAAAAAATTTATGAGGCCTGTACCAAGATGAAGGTGCCCGAGCGCCAGCCTTATGCGGGTGAATTGGCGTTTACCGCGTTCTCCGGTTCGCATCAGGATGCTATACGTAAGGGTTACGAATATATGGCGGAAAGCGATACTCCTTATTGGGAAGTACCGTATCTTCCGATCAATCCTGCTGATCTGAGCCGTGAATACGAACCTGTTATCCGTATCAACAGCCAATCCGGTAAAGGCGGCGCAGCTTTTGTGCTGCAGCATGCTGTCGGTTACAGGCTGCCGAAGGAAATGCATCCTGAATTTGGCAATATCGTGAAGGCTGCTTCCGATGCTTTTGGTGATGAATTGAAGGAAGAACAGATCGTTGACTTGTTTAACCGTGAATATGTAGAGTTTGATGGTAAATACAAACTGGCTTCCCACAGCTTCCTGGAACAACGGGAGTTGGATGGCACTACACATACTCGTTTTGAAGGTAAAATCGATGTTTGTGGTGATATGAAAGAAGTTGCCGGTGTCGGCAACGGCCCGATAGATTCATTCTTCCAGGCGCTGGCAGGAATCGGCGTAGAGGGCTATGAATTTGTTAATTATCACGAACATGCTATTTCCCGCGGTTCTGACGCGAAGGGTATTTGTTACATAGAACTGAAGATTCCCGGTAATGGACATATCTTTGGTGTTGGTATCGACAGTAATATCAACGTAGCTGCGCTTTTGGGTATCCTCTGCGCTATTAACAGAGCTGAGAAATAATCAGAGCGGTGTAAAAATCAGATAAAAAATATTAAGACAGGCGTAGTTTGGTTATCTTGCAGATAAAGGCACAGTACTGATAAAGTACTGTGCCTTTTGTCGTAAATTTCGTGTAAAAGTGAAAGGAGGCAGGCAGGAGCTTTGCCGCAAAGCTAGAAATAAACAGCAGCAATAGCAGAGAAAATTACGGATCAATAACAGGAAGAAGGGGAGAAAGTGTAAATTGCCAAGTCTGTAATGATAGTAAAAATCTGTCGTAAAGAAGGATGAAAATTTTATGGCTAAAAATAAAGTGATCCTGGGGCATCTGTCTGGCAGTGCTGTTTTCTTAAATCCAGTTTGTATGATCGTAACGAAGATGCATTTTAAAGAACCTGATGAAGGAATTATCATCAGCAAAGAAACAATTCATACGTGGGAATTTGTAACTGATGAAGCTATCAAAGATGCTTTTGCAGGAAAGTCTGATTGTGCACTTGAGGGGATGACAGAAGAATATGGTCAGGAGCTCATGGGGGCAGTGTTAAAACCTCCTAAAGCATCTGTGTATCAGCTGGCCGTTCAATTTGAGAATGGGGAATACAGTCTGCTTGAGTTGGATGGATATTATGCTAAAGCGTTTATCGATGCTTCAGCTAAAGAAAAAGCAGCTTTATTTGAGCCTGATCACAGCAGGGAGAAGAAGATTTCCTGCATGAAAAAAGTTGTCGCAGGCTGTATTTCGTTAGTTTCCCTTGCAGGACTGCTGTTATTGCTGTAAATGATAGATTAAAATAAAACAATGATTATAAAAAATGAAGGCCGTTGCTTTATAAAAGCAGCGGCCTTCATTTTTTAGGGGTATTGTGAATGTAAGGTTAAACAAATTTATAGCTTTTCAGGATACTATGCTGCACTGCTTTATACAGGAAAACTGCTAAAATAACAGATGGCACAGCGCTTACCGCCATGGAAACAGCACAGTTGATTGCAGATAGATAGGCTATCTGGTGCGGAAGTCCTAAAACGAAGACTTTAAAGCCATAGCGAATCAGCGGTTCGGTGATAACATTGACCAGGCAGCCGAAAACAGCCGCTATAGTTACGATCTTAGTCGCTTTTTTGTCATCTGCCGCAGCCAGGTTAAAAACTTTATGAGCAATAAAGGCTACCGCCAGTCCCAATAGAAATTTGGCTAAAAAAGTCGGCGGTGCTGATGTGGTATAACCGGCTAAAATGTCTGCAAGGGACAGACCTATTGCACCTGTAAGCGCTCCGTATTTTGCCCCCAGAATCAGAGCAGACAGGAGGATAAAAGCATGACCGATATAAATTTTGCCGGTCATACCGCCACCCATGGGGATCTCGATCCGCAGATAAGTAAAACAAACGAAAGCCAAAGCTGCAAACATACCTGCCAGCGTCAGCCTTGTAATATTGTCATTACGCATAAAAAACACCCTCTTCAGTTAAATCTACAAAATATAGTATAAAACAAAACTGGTTTGTGTAAAATAGACAGAAGTTGAAAAATAAAGCAGGACAGTTAGAAAAAGCAGGTAAATGTGGTAATACTGCGGCAGGCAGAAAAATAATTCACAAAGGTTTTTCAGAAAAAGATATATGAATAATGACTCATATGTTATAATAGATTTAAGGAATGAATTGCTGCCTGCTGCGTATAATTTCAAGCTTCTGTAAGGCAGAGTTATTATTTGACAAAGCCTGTACAGGTTGTTAAGATTGAGTTATAAGATGTAGAGGGGCAGTTTTTGCTAACCTTAAAATTTAAGCTGTCGATTTTACTGGCAGCACTGGATCAAATTCCGAAATGGAGGCATAAATTATGGAAAAAGCGAGTATGTATATTTATGGTATGTCGTGCGCAGGTTGTGTTGCCGGTGTAAAAATGGCATTGGAGGATGTACCGGGCGTAAAACACGCAGCAGTAGACCTGGAGCAGTGCATGGCAGTTGTAGAATATGAAGCCCCGGCTACAGTGGAGCAGTTGGAAATGGCAGTAAAAGAAGCTGGTTTCACTGTTGAAAAATAAAGCTTATGAAAACAGTAACTATTAAAATTTCAGGAATGCATTGTGCTGCCTGTTCTAATGGCGTGGAACGTTCTTTAAAGAAGGTTCCAGGTGTCGACAGAGCGGAAGTCAATCTGGCGACTCAGTCGGCGTTGGTGCGTTATGATGAAAATCAGGCGACGATAGAGCAGCTGGAAGCAGCTGTGACCAGAATGAGCTTTGGTGTCGTCCATGATGCGCCGGGCGAAGAATCGACAGCTGAACAGAGGGCGGAACAGGATGCCCTTGATTTAAAGAAACGTTTGAAAGTGGCGGCTTTCTTTTTTGTGCCGCTGTTATATTTGGCGATGGCGCCGATGGTGCCGGGTAAATTTTTGCCTGTACCGATAGATCCGGATCAGATGAGCGATGTCTATGCTTTTGTGCAGTTGTTGTTAACGCTGCCGATATTGTATGCCGGCAGTCCGTTTTTCAAAAATGGTATCATCAGCTTGAAAAATGGTGTTCCGTCGATGGATACACTGGTTGCTTTAGGTACGGGGGCTGCGTTTATTTACAGCAGCTATTCAACCTACGAAGTTCTGGCAAGAATAAATCCGCATGCTGTGCATAGTCTTTATTTTGAGTCTGCCGGTGCTATTTTGACCTTTGTTTTATGTGGTAAGTTTTTAGAACTGCGTGCGAAAGGTGAAGCTGGACACGCTATCAGCAGCCTGCTTAACCTGGCGCCGAAGACAGGCTTTATCTGGAAGGACGGCGGAGAAGTAGAGATTCCGCGTGAAGCGATACTGACTGGTGATATAGTTATCGTCCACCCAGGCAATCAGGTACCGGTAGACGGGGTGATCACAGACGGACATGCCAGTGTTGACGAATCGATGCTGACCGGTGAAAGTATGCCTGTAGGTAAAAGTGTCGGCGAAAATGTTTTTGCGGCTACAGTAGTTACCGACGGGTATCTGCGTTTTAAAGCTGAAAAAGTCGGTAAGGATACGATGCTGTCGCAGATCATGCAGATGGTAGAAGCGGCTCAGGGCTCGAAAGCGCCGATTGCCAAAACGGCTGATAAAATTGCGGCGGTTTTTGTGCCGGTAGTGCTGGTGATAGCTTTAGTCGCCGGCTTGAGCTGGTGGTTTGCCGGCTCTGGCAGTAAGTTTGCCATTCAGGTCTTTGTTGCCGTACTTGTTATTGCATGTCCCTGTGCTTTGGGACTGGCGACACCGGCGGCAATCATGGTCGCTGTAGGTAAGGGTGCTGAAAAAGGCGTGCTGTTCAAAAATGCAGAAGCTTTAGAAACAGCCCATAATGTAACAATGGCGGTTTTTGATAAAACCGGTACGATTACGAAGGGCAAACCGATAGTAACAGACGTTATCGGCTG
>UMCP01008613.1_pt1 | contig 37522 bp, 33 predicted proteins | sample 1964261 | NCBI WGS metagenome assembly UMCP01 (sample SAMEA4835971, study PRJEB28245) | human gut metagenome | biome: gut microbiome; material: fecal sample | place: Denmark | collected 2008
GACATATAGCATGATTTGATAAGTTTCGTAATTCATAGCGTGCGGTTTTGCCTTTGAAGATAAAGAATATATCGGTAAAAGGAAAAGGAATAAGAAAAACTTACCCCAAATAGCGGGATTTGTGCTATTGGGGGGGAAACTTCAATTTATAATAGTCATTAATACTCAAGCTCTAGAATGAAAATCAATCTTCAGCATTAGTTTTCATCTCCTCACGCAGTAATTCCTCATGTTTTTGTTTAGCATCTGGATAATTACGCCGGATATATCCTCCTAAACTATTATATACAATACCTAAACGTTGAGCTATTGATTTCAAATTTTCTGTCGTCGTTTCATACAGCCTGACAGCCTCAGCATACTTTTCAGAAGCTTGTTTCGAGACACGCTTACCATCTTTGTTTCTTACCATACCACATTGTGCCATTAAATCCGGCTCATGCTCCCACAAATAAACTCGAAAGGCCTCTGGGTTCAAACCATATTCTACAGCTATTTGTGATATCGGTCGAACATTATTCTTCAAACTACTAATAGCTGTTTCATATTTTGCTGCAGTCGACTTTAAGTAACGTTTTTTCTTCGTTAAGTCAATATATTCTTCATTACTTTTCTCGTCCTTTACTACTCTACGTTCCAACATCAAATCCCGATGCCAAATTCGTAAATAACTTCGAAACCCCTCTAGTGGAACTCCTGTCTTATGTACTATTTCTTTCACAATCAAATTAGAGTTCCTATAAAGTTCCAATGCTTCCCGGTATTTTTCTATAGTTTTTTCCGAGGGACAATGCAATCGTCCGTTACCCGACATTTTCCCAACAACCTTAGGATTTTTGGCAGCCTTACGTTCTATCTGCCTTTTACAAATAACGTCTTTATGATAAAACCTCAAATGCTGACTTAACCCACCTAAAGAAACTTGACATATTTCCGCAACTTCCGGAATCGTCTTTTCAGTCGATCTATACATTTCCACCGCTTCTGCATATTGTTCTTCACATTCCGGACGAACACCTCGGTGCACATTATCACCAATCCCCAACCTTTTACGTACTTTTTCACGCCAAATTAGGATTTCGTCATAATGTCTCCGCATATAATTCGCCAATGCCGTGCCATTAACATTAAATTTACGGGCTACTTGCGACACATTTAAATCTATATATTCCAGTGAGCCACAAGCTTCCACTGATTCTTTATATTTAGCACAAGACACTATATTAGGCTGACCAGGAGGAATAACCTTTATATCCTCAGGGTTCTTTCCCTCACAAGAGATTCCTTTTCTACGCAACATCAATTCACGCCAATAACGTCGTAAATATTTTCCCAATCCCCCCAACGGAACATCACACTTTGCAGCTATCTCACATAGAGGAAGTTCCGTGTCAGCATACATAGCTACCGCTTCCTCATATTTACAATGCAAAGCATACCGACGCTGCAATGAAATCTTCTCTTTATTGGATAGTTCCCTTATATCTTCCAATCCAAACTTATATTCCATCTGCCAGTTTTTTCAGTCAACTACTGCCATTACGTCAAAGAACGAACAAGTAAAAACAATCAATCTTCATTATAAAAAGACCGATGCCCAATCTAACAACTATCAAGCTGTCAAATATCAGAAAAAGAAAAAAATGAAACTACAATTCGGCGTAAACCCTTTGTATTTCATCCCATATTAAATGCCTGTCATATCTATTTATAATGATATTACGCGCCCTATCCCCCATCTCCCGTCGAATAGTTTCATCCGTAACCATAATTTTCATTGCCTTCCATAAAGCATCCTTATCTCGTGGCGGTATAATCAGACCATTCACCCGGTCATGAACAATTTCATTACTCCCATTAATGTCCGTTACAATACACGGTAATCCCATCGCACCAGCCTGAAGTATAACATTAGGAAAACCTTCCCTATAACTGGGAAAAACAAACACATCAGAAGCGGCAAGATACGGCCGGATATCATCTTTCCAGCCAGAAAACACAATTCGCTCATTCTCAAATATAATCCGCCGAACTACGGGCATCACAGGATCCAGTTTCTCCTCAAAATCCCCCACAAGAATCAGCCTACATGCAGGAAACTCACCCACCAGTTTAAGAAAAGCCTCCACCAATTCATTAATACCCTTATCGCCAACAATTCTCCCCACAAAGCAAAACGTAAAACACCCTTCTTTACGAATAGCTTGCGCACGTAACAGCACTTCATCTGTCCGATCAAAGAAATCAACATTCACACCATTCACATTTCCATTTCCTATAACATGCAACTTTTTTCGCGTAATTCCAAACCTCACCAAATCATCTTTCACCCCTTTACCTTCCGGATTCACAAAAGTAGCACATGCACAAGTAATCCGGTCGGTCAATATCAGCAATTGTTTTTTTACACCTACAGCACTCGGAAATACCAACCCTGTAAACGTGTGCATCCTGACCGGTACTTTACATATCCATGCCGCCAACATCCCCAGTAGTCCCGCCTTAGGAGTCATCGTATGCACCATCCAAGGTTTTTCCTTTCGTATAAGCCGTATTAAGTCAATAAGAGATTTGAAGTCCTGTACCAAAGCAATACGTCTCTCCATACATACCGCTTCAGTTCTTACCCCCTCTCTTTTCCCTACCTCTTCCAGTTCCTTGCCAGGCGATGAAACCGCCACCACCTCATAATCCCTATTCAACATATTCAGCTGCCCTTCCAGCAACAGTTTTAACGAAACAGGGACAGTTGTTATACGTAAAACTTTTTTTCTCATCATAATGTTTTCACAATCTCACATCTGTTACCAAGAGCCAGCACTCCATCAGGAATGTCCTTATCGACTACCGAGCCAGCCCCTATAACCGTCCATTTTCCAATTTTCACTCCAGGAATAACTACCGTACCAGCTCCTATCCAGGTTCCCTCACCCACATGTACATTTCCACACAACGTAACCCTAGGAGAAATATGCACAAAGTCATCAATCACACACTCATGATCAATAGAAGCACCTGTATTAATAATGCAATGACTTCCTATCTGCACACAGGCCTGTATAATAACGCCTTGCATTACTACCGTACCTACATCTACCTTTGCTGAACCCGAAACAATAGCAGAAGGATGAACTGCCATTCCAAATACGGCATCAACCTTTTCAGCAATCGACCTGCGTATACGATTATTCCCTATACTTACAATCAAGGGAGAAATTCCACAATTCACATTATGCAAGACCTTCACTCCCATCAACTCATCCACCCCCTCGTTATCATCAATTAAAGCTTCAACCAGTTTTCCTTCAGCTTTAAGAATATCCATTATAACCTTGGCGTGCCCGCCTGCACCATACAAAAACATAAATTCTTAGTCAATTATTTCCATTAAAGTAATCCGTAGTTGCCTGTCCTTCCTTGGTTATACCTTCTCTACTAAAGACTTTCCAAACTGTCAAAGCAACGATTTTCAAGTCCAGTAAAAACGAACAATGATCTACATACCACACATCCAGTTCAAATTTTTCTGCCCAACTAACAGCATTACGCCCATGACATTGCGCCCACCCCGTAATACCAGGCCGTACTTCATGCCTGCGACTCTGCTCCTTCGTATACAAAGGCAAGTATTGAACCAGTAACGGACGAGGACCTATTAAAGCCATATCTCCTTTCAGCACATTGATAAGCTGAGGTAATTCGTCTAAAGAAAGCGACCGGATCAACTTTCCCACTGGGGTCAGCCGCTTTTCATCCGGCAGGAGTTTTCCATCTATTCCTCTTTCATCGATCATTGTCTTGAATTTTAATATCTTAAAGAACTTTCCGTCTTTTCCCGGACGAACCTGTGTAAAGAATACATAAATGCTTTTATTTGCGACAATCAATATTCCTGCCGTTATGACTTGTACAGGAAATGAAATAATTAACAGAATGATAGAAACAATAAAGTCTATCATTCTCTTTAAACCAAACTTATACATACTCACTTATTAAGTCCTCTTTATTGGGGACGATGGAACTATTCGAAGCCAGTAAGTCGTCGTAAAAAAATCGACAAGATTATATTAATTTAGAATTTTAAATAAAGATCTAAAAATTTTATGCCTATAAGACAAGATATTTGATTTAACATCAGACTCAACTACTTTCATTATTGCATCGATATTTTTATGTTGTATCGCTTCCAAGAACATCGGATTAAAGTTACAAGTAATGTCCATTTCCGCATAAATTTCTGAGTTTAAAACAGAACTGATAAAATCCCTGACTCCAGACTTTGGCAGATGCAGAAATTTACATAAATAAATAATCATCCAATGGAATATAGATATCAACGAATAGCTTATTATATTCTGCAATTCTCTGTTGTGATTTTCTAATGCAAATTCTTTTATTGCATAATAAAGTCTTATATTATCTTCCCAATATTTATTATATTCAGCTATTGTATAACCTCCGTATCTATAATAATACTTATACTCATTAACCAAATAACATGATTTTATGTTATAGGTAACCCGTAAATTGAAGAGTAAATCTTCCCCATAAAAAATACCAGCAGGCGATATGGAATCAACATCTATAATTGTTGCTTTATATAATTTACCCCACACATTATTTGTAAAAACCCTATTATAAACATATATATTATAGAAATCACTCAATGCATCTATTGTTAATAGCCCTTCTTTCAAAAAGCTATTTTGCTGACCTTTTAACCTAATCAAGCCATATCTATCCAAAGTCTTGTAGGAATTAATACATACAACATCAACATCATATTTTTCTGCAGGCACAATGAGTTTTTCCAAATAGTCTTTAGCTATCCAATCATCTGCATCGACAAAACATATATATTCTCCTTTTGACTGTTTGATTCCTGTCAAACGAGCATATTCGCAACCAGCATTTTTCTGATTAATAATCTTTATTCTTTGATCATTAAATCTACTGCAAATGTCTAAACTATTATCAGTAGATCCGTCATTGATTATTAATAGTTCAAAATTCTTATATGTCTGTTTCAATATAGATTTTACACATTGTTTTATAAATCGAGAAGCGTTATACATGGGTATGATAACACTAATTAATTTCTTTTCCATAATTAGACAAAGTCAAATATTTTAGAAATAATTCTTTTGAATAACCACTGAGGATAATATTTCCTTATTTCACTTTTACATATCTCATAAATGGCATTTGCATCTTTATTAATGATTGCTTGTACAATAGAAGAAGCGATTATATTGGAGTTTTTAATTTGTTGTATGTCACTCCATATCGGATCCGTCAGTTCTTGGTTAATTTGATTGATAATATCTTCTTTTGAACCATAATGAAATAAAATTCGTTGGTTAATGTCTGATATGAATACATTCTTTAGTTCAATACGTATATACTCTGATGCTTTATCATATTTATATTCTTCTATCGTCCTTTTTTTGATACTATATAATACTTTTAAATTTGGCAGAAGATTTTTATTGTATCGTGTAGTCATTCCTCCAAAACGATAATTATATCCAATATAATCATCGATATAAATTTTTTGTAGGTGAGGAAATAGTTCTAAATTGAAATATAAGTCTTCTCCCATAGCTAATCCGATAGGTTGAGGAGAATTTTTAAGTATGTTACGTTTGTATAATTTTCCCCAAACATTGACAGATAATATATTTACTCCAAAGAAGGACATATAATATGAATCAAATAATTGGGGCTGTGTAATTAATCCCTTGATTGTTGAATGGACTTTCTTTTTAATTATTTTATGCCGGTCCAACACTCTTTGCATTCCAATTTCTACATAGTCTGCATCTGTTTCAATGGCTTTATCATACATCCTTTTAATGGTGTCTTTTTCAAGCCAGTCATCTGAGTCTACAAAACATATATAGTCTCCTGTAGCTATCAAGATACCATCATATCTAGCTTTTTCGACTCCCTCATTTTGTTGTTTATCTATAAGGACTATACGGTTGTCTTTTCCCCTAAATGTATTACAGATATGGATAGAGTTATCCGTCGAAGCATCATTTACAAGAATGATCTCCAAATCTTGATATGTTTGATCGATAATTGATTCAATACAGGTAGATAAGAATTTGGCTGTATTATATATGGGAATTATAACACTTATCATAAATTAATATATTATTTTTTTGATACATAAAACCAACAGCATCATCACTCTTGCCATTTGGTGTTTGGCTACAAAGAAAAAAACTTTCCAATGTATCGGAAAGTAGGTTAAATCGAGTTCTTTATATGCTTTTCTATAATGTGGTTGACTGATAATTTCAACTATTTTAGTCGCTTTCGCTTTCAGGGTATCGGGAGACAAACATTCATTTAATCCTAATCCGATAATGCTGAACGCAATGCGGTTGTATAGAGCTTTTTGACCGATTTCATCAGTAGCAGTTGCTTGCATGTAATCAAACAATCTGTTCCATTGCTGAGATAATTGAGGCTTATATCTTTTCGTCTCTGCATCGGAGTTGAATTTGCGGTAATGATAAAACGCCTTGTTGATATAAACGGCTTTCTGTACTTTTCTAAATACATTGCAGTTGAAGAGGGAATCTTCTGCTGTACCGATTATTTTTAAATCAACAAACGATTTTCCATCAAGAACCTCTCTTCGATAAAGCTTTCCCCAGATAGTTCCTAATGAATCCAGCATACCTGGATTGGCTAGTTCCTCTCCTACCGGTCCTATCATTCTTCGCTGGAGTTGTTTACATGCTTCTCCTGTGAAATGCTGTGTTTGTGGAAATAGTAACTTAGGCAGCGAGCGATTGGTAAACTCTCGTACGTATGCAAAGAAGCAGACATCCACATCTCCTATCACTTGCAGGCATTCTTCGATTGTAGATGAATCAATCCAGTCGTCTGCATCTACAAACATGACGTATGTTCCCGTAGCTTTACTGAGGGCCAAATTTCTGGCTGCTGAGACTCCTTGGTTGGGTTGGGAAAATACCTTTAGCCGACTGTCTTTGGCTGCCAACTTTTTTAGTAGGCATAGGCTATTGTCCGTACTACCATCGTCAACTGCTATGATTTCTATGTGTGAATAGCTTTGTTGGATCAGAGAGTTCAGACATTCACGGATGTATTTCTCTGTATTGTATACTGGTACAATGATAGAGACTAAAGGATTTTTCATGATAGCTTGTTTAGATAAAAATTCGTCAGCCACTCTGCATTGTTGCTAATATCGAAACCAGCCTTCTTTATCATAGAAATTGTATCTGCATGTGGCATATCCATGCATTTTTCCAGTTGAGTTACCCATACTTCCGGTTTTTCCTTGATGGATACAGGATAATAAGTAGGGATAAGTCTGGTCTGGTCAGAAATGGTATCTGATAGTACACAAGGCAATCCACTGGCTTGTGCTTCTATTAATGAAACAGGCAATCCTTCGTAGAAAGAAGGAAAGAGGAATACGTCAAACGCCTGATAGAGTAAAGGCATATCTGCTCTGTTTCCAAAAAAACAGATATCCTTTTCCAGTCCAAGATGATTGACTTTTTCTTGTATCACACCTTGAAGTTCTCCGCTTCCTACGAGCGCCAGTACACTTTTAGGATGTGTGGTGTGAAATTCGTGAAATATGTCAATCAAAAAATCGTGGTTTTTTTGCGGGCAGAATCTTCCTACATGACCAATGACATATTTGTTGGTCCAGCCGAATTCAGCTTTTACTTTTTTGGCGGTTGCTTCATTATAGGCAAAGACAGCGGCATCGATGGCATTCCGCATGAAAATCAGTTTTTCCCGGTTTTTCTTTCCAAACAGCCATTCTCCTGCAATCTGACTACAAGTAAAGTAGTCGGTCGAGAGCTTACGCATTTGCCTTGCCAACAGTTCCCGAGGTATTCGTTTGAGTTTCTCTATTGTGGTTTCATTGCAGAATACAGGAGCGTTGTGTGCATGGCAAATCCGGACTGGTACTCCGTGTTTAATCGCTTCCTTAAAAGCGAAATACCCCAATTCGGACATGTGGGAATGAAGAATCCGATATTCCGGATGGTTATTGAAGAACGTTTTCAACAATTGTTGATATTTAAACAGGTTCTGTGGATAAATAGGACACATCCTGAATATCCTTCCTCCCATCGCTTCTATTTCATCATCATAAGCTCCCCGTTCCTGACGGTGTACCATGAAGTCGAATTGTATCTTGCTTTTGTCTATGGCACGATAGTAATTCATGACCATGGTTTCCGCTCCTCCCCGGTTCATGATGGTAAAGAGATTCAATATCCTGATGGGTTCGTTCATTTTACATTCAATTTTTGGTTGGATTGCACTTTGTATTTCGTCAGCAGGTACAATAAACAGCCCGGAACAATGGCAAGTATTGTCAAGACCGGCAACGGAGATTCTGCAATAAAGCGCATATTTTTAGCTCTGATAGAACTTGACACATAGTGTATGCACGATTCAAATTTCCGTTTCAGGCTGCCACATAGTTTCATGTCTACTTTTCGAATAAAAGCAAACCCCTTGGGATTGTTCCAATATTGCCGGTACATATTCATGCTGGAGCCGTCTGGCTGGTATTCTACCACTACAAGCGGCTTGTTCAAGGTTAGTAAGGTATAATCCTGATCAATGAGCAGGTACTTGTAACCGAGGCTTACATATTTTTCTCCTTCAAATATCGGGTATTCCGGATATTGCTTGATTACATCGGTTCTGTACACCAGCTTTTTATCACCTTTTCCACCTTTGGCGTAAAAACCGTTTAACGTCGTTTCTTTCATCTCTTGCGGGAAAGAAGTACCGATAACATTTCCATTTTCGGTACAATCCAGTCCGATAATGCCTGCATATTTATCAGAGCCATTGGCTTTCCAGAAATTGACAATCGCTTCCACTGCATCATCAGGCATATAGTCATCCGAATCGATACAAGTATTCAGTTCCGTATATATATTCCGGTATGCCGTGTTATGAGCGCCGTGCATGCCTTGATTTTCCTGATAAATGTAGCGGATACTTATTTTCCCCTCCTGTATCCATCCTTCTACCAGTGATTTGGTCGAGTCTGTGGAACCGTCATCCACTATCAGCCATTCAAAGTCATCACAGGTCTGCCGGAGCAGACTTGCATACGTTCTTCCCAGCGTATGAGCCCGGTTGTATGCAGGAGTAAATATGGTGAGTGTCTTCATTTACTTATTCTGTTTTATTTCATTTTTGTTCCCATCAGTCGATGAAACAGTTGTGATAGCTTGGTACGCCATTTAGCATTGCCTATCCACGACTGGCTGAACCAATGTATGGTATAAGTCTGTGGTGTCTGGGTGATTTTCCCGTTCAGGTAATCATAGGGAGTGAAATACTCCGAAGGATATACCGTAAAGTCATGGATTTGCTGCTTCTCACCATTCAGGATAAGTCCGTATGAACAAGTAAGCATGCGGGTCCATTCTTCCACATTAGTCGTTTGGTTCAGACTTCCATCAGCTTTAACAAACTCCCTCCGCTTATATGAATCCAGGAATCGTCCTATCAGTTCATTTCCCGGTTCCGTGCCCATGATGTTGGTAGCTATCCATTGTGTACCTTCAAATCCCAGAAAAGCTTTGTGTTTTAGCAAATCATCCAGAGGGCGCAGCACTTCCACATCCGTATCCATGTAGATACCCCCTTCGTGATAAAGTGCCCATAGACGTGCCACATCACTCACAAATGCCCATTTTTTATGCTGATAGGCATCCCAGCAATATACACACTGGTTAATATCGAAATTGCTTTCGTTCCATTCCTTGATGACATACCCCTGGCAATGTTTCTTCCACGTACCTATCAGGCGTTTCACTTCGTCCGGTTTCTCTTTTCCGCCAAACCAGCAATAATGTATTATTTTAGGTATCATATTGTATTTTTTTACAGGCTCCCATAAAAGCCTTTTACCTAACTTATAAATTAGCTTATACTGTATATTTACATTCATAAGTTCGCCCTGAACTTAACTGCCTTTATCCAGATAATGCTCTGCAACAGGTCTTATTAGAGTCCGCTTTTGGGGGAATAGAAAGCGAGAGGTAAAAATAACATTTCCCTTACAGGTAGATACGGGTTACCTTCACACAAACTGTTTAGCAGTTTATCTCCAAGCTCTTCCAAATATCATCCGGATATCCCCATTCTAAAGCATAATACGTTTGCTGATGTGATTCATTATATAACAAATTTATACAGCATGTCTCCTTTTCATGTATGGTATTTCTCTTTTTCCCTTGCCCGGATTGGAGGGAAAAGTTAAATAAAATCCATATTCTGCAAGTCGCTTGTTCCTGCCTCACTGCAAGCCTACTATGCTGATCAGCTTGATATATTGGGAGGAAATTCTGCCGAAAAAGCAGACATTCAGCGTCACAATGAATCCTTCTACTGTATCCACCCGAAGAAGAAATCTTCCGCAGCCATTTCCGTGCCGCAACACTGGATGAGCCATGCGAGCTGCTCTCGCTTGCCGATATTCTTGAAGTGCTTCGGGAGCACCAGTGGGGACTGATGCGTAACATCAATCTGGCACATTTCGGCAGCGCCCTGGTAGCATCCAGTGTGGAGCGGCTCCATACCCGTAAGGGCAACCGCTACCATGTGGTCCGGCCCAGTGAAGGGTGTGAAGGGTAAAAAAGGGGGATCAATTCATGGGTATTAGCTCTAAATTGGCCCTCTGTTTAACCACAGTGCCTGCTGGAATGTTGCCCGAAACAATACAGCCGGCACCAATCACACAGTTATCACCGATATAAGTTCCCTTTAATATAATTGCATCTGATGCAATCCAACATCTGTTTCCTATATAGATATCATCACATTTCAGTTGGCTTGATACACCCTGTTCTTTTGAAAACCGATGATTGTTATCAAATATTTTAACACCAGGACCAAACATGCAGTACTCACCGATTGTAACCGAACGATGCGCACTTATCATGCAATACCTGTTAAAGTATGTTCCCTTTCCTATAGAGAGCGTGCCATTTCCATGAACTTCGAAATCACACCCCTTACTTATTTCCGTATTATACCCAATGTTGAATTTTCCCCTTCCTGAGGTAATTAGTGATGCCGATGGGCTGATGCGCTGTATCAGATGTATATTAAACCGACTATGATAAATCAGTTTAAGTACAGATAGACGCATCACATTATAAATCAGTAGGCTTATTAGTTTAATCATCCGTTCAAAAGTTTTTCAATTTTCTTTGCTTCAAACTCATTCCCATAGTGACGAGCTTTTAGATAAGCTATAATACGGTTTTGCTTGTCTTTATCTTTAAGAAAAACCTCTATTCCATCAGCAGCTCCTTCGATTGAATCGGGTACGATTACACCGTCTACCCCATCATTCAATTGACTTTTTGCCGTCGGATAATTGGTTATAATGACAGGCTTCGCCAAAATCTGTGCCTCTCTTACAGTAACAGCCTTGCCTTCGTATCTGGAAGGTTGGATATAAAAATCGCACGCCTTAACATATGGATAGGGATTTTCCTTTTTCCCTATCAGTACAAACCGCTCTTCCATTTGAGTTTCCCTGATTCTTTCCCTTATCATTGCTTCATCACCACCATATCCTATAATGTACCAATAAATATTTAGCCCTTTATTAATTAACTCCTTACAGATATAAACAGCCCTATCTATAGCTTTTTGATATGAAAAACGGGCAACGGTACAAAACTTTATGCAATCAGAAGGCAAAAAAGACAAATCCACTTTTTCTTCAGCCTGTTCCTTGACAAAGTTTTCCGACAAGATATTTTCGATGAGTGTAATTTTTGAAGCAAGTGTGGGAAACTTACTTAAAAAACCTTTGGTTACATCTTCAGATATTGAGACAATTTTATCAAAAGCATTCCATACCGGATATTCATAGTCTACATCAATACCTACGTACGAATAATCCGTATGAATCCATGCCCAATATTGTTTGGCAAGCACTTTTTCTCTGACAATATTGTGTGGTATCAAGAAACTGATAGCCAGATCGTACTCACCTCGTCTATAAAGCGAAGGCATAAATGGAGTTGTATAAGACGCAATGTACTGATAAATCGCTATACTTTCTTTCGCCTGATATCTCTTATTAAAAATTTTATTCTTCAGATGAGCTAAAACTCTTCCCACAGCAATGTCAATATACCCTTCTTTTACAATCTCTTTTACTGGTCTTGATAGAGTTGTATATTTTTTTATTTCCGGCAGTAAGTTTACTTGCTTGGGAATGAATTTCATAAATTCTCCAGAATGTCTGTAAACAAAAAGATCTACCTCATATTTCATATAATCAAGAGAGCTTAACAAGCCTATTAAAGCACGCTCGGCTCCTCCGATTTCTAAATATTGTATGGCTATGAAAATTCGTTTTTTCATGCGCATATAAATTAAATGTTAGATAGTTTAGTTTAAATTCTTATTTTATTTTTCGACTGATGTAACGTCTAAATTGAAAGAGTTTACTTTTCATTTTTTTTCTATATAAATAATATTCCGGAATTGCTTCATTATGTTGTTCCAAAAAGCGAAGTCCATTTTCCAATAAAGCTAAATCATTGTATATATAGCCAAATAAGACAAAATCTTTTTGTACATTGATTTCTACTCTTCTTTTGTATAATTCTAATAGATCATTAGGCATATTAATACTTTCTAATGTATGAAATAGTATGTTTCGATATTCGATACCTCTGTTTAATTCTATTTCTAATGTTTTTTGAGGATGACTGACACTACCCTGCCTTATTAAAAAAATTGAAAGAGGTTCATCAATAAACCCTCTGTTATAATGGAAATAAAGAGGAAGTAATATTTGTTGGTTAGGTGCAATACGTGAAGAGAAAATTTTCCGATCGGTATGCGTTTGATCAAACAAATCCATTCGTAACATATTACAAGCTGCATTGAATATACTATTTGACATCAGGGCCTGATAAAAATGGTTTCTGTCGAATCTATTAGGGTTGTTATGTGAAATTTTATTTTTACGTTCCTCTATATTAGCTTCTGTTACGACCCATGCATCAGCACTAACTACAGCACAGTCAGGATGATTTTGTAGATATTGAATTCGTTTTTCTACAGAGGTAGGTAATAAAATGTCATCATATTCGGGGCAAGATAAGTATTTTCCTGTTACATGTTGGAATCCTGTCATTAAAGCTTCACTGACTCCTCCATTTTTCTGTTGAATAAATTTAAAGTCAATTCCTGCATTTTTGAATTGCTCTTTGTATGATTGTACTATTTCAGCAGTTCCATCTGTAGATCCGTCATCTACGTAAATATATTCAATGGGTCGATAGGTCTGAGCTATAATAGAATCTAATAATCGATGAACGAATTGTTTTCCATTCCAGCCAGGAGTTACAAGAGAAACCAGATTGTCTTGATAGTTATATTTCATGATGTAATATGGATATATTAATTATAAAGATTATGTATATAGGAATGACTCAATTATTTAATTGATAGGCTTTCTTTAAAAGTAATTTTCTCCTTACCAATTAATTTATAAAGTTTAGTTCTGAATAAAGGAATTGCAAGAATAGTAACTATTATCATGATCAATGTAATCAGGTATGGAAAGTAACTTTCTTTTGAAATAGAATAAAAATATATTCTACAACACTTTATAATCCAATAGTGAACAGCTAATATGACTAAAGCGTTACGTGCTATATTTTTCAATATGCCTTGCAACATACTTTTATTTACAAATCTATTAAGAAGTATAAATATACTAACAATTAAGAAAATTCCACTAATAGTACTTATTATATAGTAGACTAAACTGTTTCCTAATTTATTGAAATTTAAATCTATTATTCCATTCATATTAATTGCATAAAGATAAACAAGAGAAAAAAATATAATTATTGATCCTAATTTTATATCACCCAGTTCTGTCATATATTTGATTATTATTTTTGCTAAATAACCTAGACTGAAGAAAAAAGAGGCTGTGAGCACAGTTGAAAAGCAGTAAGGAAAAATAAGCTCATATAGATTAAGTATCCATCCAGCCATTAAACAACATATGGCATATATTATAATACCTCTTGAACTTCCTCTTAAAATATGATGAATTATAAAAAATAATATACTTACAAGATAAAGTGTCAGTACAAACCATAAAGGAGCTACTATATTAGGAGGGTTACCATAATAAAATATGCTAACAAATTCCATAGCGAGAAAATTTAAGTTTGAATGAACATCAGAAGAAGATAATAAGGGAGTTAAATAGCTCTGCTTTTCTAGCTTAGATAAATCATATAATCTAGGATCTAAAAAAGAAAATAATAATGACAACAAAATATAAGGAATTAATAAAACCTTTGTTTTATGTGTCACATAGGAACTAATATTAGGATACCGACGGGTACTGAATAATATTCCTGATAAAAAGAAGAAGGTGGGCATTCGAATGGCTGACATAATTACTATTAAATTCCCGCCCCAAAATGGAATATTAATATTTGTATGAGCTAAACATACCAAAGTTAATATAAATCCCTTTAGTTGGTCTATCCAGTTTATTCGATTCATTTTTTATTAAATTTGTATTTTGAAATATATGATATAAAGAAAACTATTGTGATAAGTGACTTTTTGCTAATAACTTATTTTGCTATAAATATCTTATTATATTCATAATAAACAATTGGTGTTAATTTAAATTTCATAGCTAAATAAAAAATATATTCTTTCCATGAGGGATAGATATTACGAAATCCTATGATATGAAAAGCCTCGTGAACCATTTCTAGAGAAAGAATATGTTTTATTTCTTTTCTTTTATTGACTGGTTGGGGATTATGATAAACATTAGATAATAACATTGGTATGTATACTAAAATGGTATATTTTGCTAAATCAAAGAAAAAAGGAGTAAACTTATTTAATTGATATTCTTCTATTTGTCGTTTTTTTACTTGATACATTTGAACTAAAGATTTTTCTAAATTAACTTTATATTTCAAAGTCATAGCACTTGTGGGATTATTCATACGATGTATATAGAGTGCATTATTAGTAACCATAATCCGATGTGAATGACAGATTGCATCTATGTTATAAATCATATCTTCACCTATTGCTATATTTTTATTAAACAACAATTGATTGTTTATTAGTACTTCTTTTTTATAAATGAATCTCCAATTAAAACATAAAGAATTTTTTGATTGAATTTGTGGGTTAGAAGCAAATAACTCTTGCCAGGTTAATATTCTATTTGTTGGAAAACCTATTGTTTCTATTTTTTCATTGGGGAATGTTTTAAAAGCAAATATATAAGCATCTAATTCATAAATCTGCATTTTAGGTATTAAACTAGAATAAATGTTGGGGCATACCATATCATCGGCATCTACAAAAGTGATATAATTGCCTTTTGCTATTTTTAGACCTTCGTTTCTAGCCGCACTGACGCCTTTATTTTCCTGATTTAAGATCACTATTCTATTGTCTTTTTTCCCCCATTTCTTTAGAATTTCTAAAGAATTATCTGTCGATCCATCATTGATACAGATAATTTCTATATCTTGTAATGACTGATGCACGACAGAACTTAGGCATTCTTCTAAATAAAAAGATACGTTGTATACTGGTATGATTACGCTTAAAATCGGCATACAATTTCATTTTTATATTTTATATCATTAATATCTCCTACGCCAACACCTGCACCTGCTTCATTGACAAACTTATTTTCTACCGGAACTTTATGGGTAACATGCATGCGGCTCCATTCATATTCAATATCTATATGGCCAATATCAATAGCCTGATATCCCCGGGTAGACAAGTCAGCTGCTAATATAGTAGCAGTAGGTCCCACTGCTAATAGTATTAAATGATGAGTATCATATTTTAATACTTCGTCTAACAGTTGCTGATAGTATTGAAAAGCCTGTACGTTAGGACATAGGATTCTTTTGATGCTATGTACATTATCAAAAAGATCATTTCCTACTCCTAAACGGGTCTTTTCTCCTTCAATGATAAGCAAATCTTTATTTTCCCAAACCTGTTTCCATAAACCAAAATACTGATTAGCTTGGCTTTTATCTTGATAAGGCATATAGCATCGGCTGATAAAGGCATTGTAGTAGGTCGTTTTCCGGTTAAGATATTGATACCATGTTTTGCGGGTTCGAGCTATATGTGATTGCCAATAAGTACGGTCATGTTGCGTCAATGCTTCGAGAGAACTAAAGATAGGAGGAATGCAGACCATTAAATTAGGCTGTTCGTTGCGAAGAACACGGATTAGTCCTTTTTGTAGTGCTCTTTCTTTTTTCCGAAACCATGTTTCTGATCCTGCTATAAATTTTAATTCGCCATCTCCGAATCTACTTACAGAGCAATGCGTTTCTAAAATTATTTTTAATGTATCTTGAATACTTATTACCTTAGGGGCTGGATGAAATATTGTATAGAAATAATCAATTATCTGATATATTTGTTCACGTATTGCTAAAGCTATATTCCAACTTGTATTCCATACATTTAAAAGGATTTTCTTTATTCTTTGTGTAAATGACAGTTTTTCACTTGCATATTTCTGAAGTGCCTTTTGAATTCCTTTTGTTTGAAACAATTGAAAGAATTCATTACGCAGAGGAGCAGCAGGAATACTCTTTTCCAAACATGGATTTCCAGCTAAGGCTTGTTGGTAATCTATCTGTCGAGTAACATAAAAAGATTTAATTTCTTTCCATATTTGTTCGGCTTGGAAACTATGTAATCCGATAAGTGAAACCCCTTTATTATAATATAAATCGGAAGCAAAACTTTCTACTCCCCACAAATCTCCTAAGGTTATATCTGCATGACTTTTTCCAGACTTGGCAGGACATGCTGTACAAGAAGGACGGTTATAAAGATCCTGTAAAAATCCCTTCATATAAAGATTATCAGCTGCTCTCATCTGTTTTTTTCGTTGATTGGCATAGGTCAAACAGAGATCATAATTATACCAACCTCTGTCTTTTTTGCGAAAATCTATCTGAATGATATCCTGAGATTTCATATACTTCTCAAGAATCAATGGGCTGGGAACCCCATGACATACGACTTCTACAGTAATCAGATTTTTATATACCTGTTTTAAATAGAGATGAAGAGCTTTGATTTGACAAGGAGTACCGGAAAAAAGTACTTTTTTCGATTGTTTCAGCTGTTCTTTTACAAGAGGAAATGCATGGGTTACATCTGATTGGACATACTTGGATTTTTGCAATTTCCATAAATCACATATTTGGTTTATGGAAATATGTTCTACTTTATAGTGGGACACAAAGGCTGCTCCCCATACATATCCTTTTTCTTTTTGTAAAACGTATTTGGCTAATTCATAAAAAACACCTCCCGAAGAACTTTTTAAGCAGATATCTTCCTGTAGGTGATAAGCTCCTGACCAATTATGGGTAGTGTGTGTGATATAAGTAATTTCTTGTAGTACGGGGCAAGACTTTTCGCATAAATGGCAGTCTATGCAATCTTTATTTGTAATAGCAGGATATAAGAAACCCTCTTCATCTGTTTGCATTGTGATGCAATTTTTAGGGCAAACTATTGCGCAATTTCCGCATCCAACACAACTTTTTTTATCAATGAGTTGAATCATAAGAGCTCATTTAATTTTGTCTTTAATTCATTCAATTTACCTATGTATTGGGGCATGAATGCTTGATAATGTTGTCTTATCTCCTTCTCGTGTGCCTGTAGCCATTGGAATCTTTGTACCAATTCATCTTCTTTTTGTAATGATTGTACAGGTAATACATAATGTTCTTCGTTGCCAAATAAATCGCGAGCTATTCCACGTGCTTTAACTGAATAACCTATAACCAAAGTCGGCACTTGTGTAGAATAGGCAGCAATAGAAGCGTGTGTACGTGCAGCAATCATAAATCTGCAACGGGCAATATATCCTTTCAGTTCTTCAGCTGTATGATCGTCAATCATGCAGATACGTCCGGTATCTTTGAATCTGTCATACAATATGTTTAAAGGAATCCGGTCATCATTGTGACTCCATACTACATGCGGAATTAATGCAACTTGCATATCTGTCTGGTTAATGATATAATTGATTAATTCTATATAGTTTTGTAATGTCACACCTTGATTGCTTTCAAGACCAATAATCATGGGACTTACATTAATGCCAACCGTATTTCCTTCAATGAAGTTTTTGGGTAAAGGCAAGTCAATTCGGTTTAACTGGAAAGCCGGATCAGGGATAAGCATAGTTTGTTTCAATCCATTTTTTACCATTGCCTCATAAGTAATGCTTTCCCGGGCAATAATATGGGTATATCCTTGTAAATCTTCTAGCATTCCTCCTTTTATGCTTTCCGGCTCTACGGAGCATCCCCATAATATTGTTTTTCCTCCCTTTTTTCGGATTTCTTTATTAACCAAATAGATGAATGTTGGAACTCCATAACAATAATTATCTCCTCCGATAGAGAGCATATAATCGGCTGTTTTAGCAGCTGTCAATACCGGAGAGAAATAAATACGGTCATAAGCTGTTTGGTCACCATAAACTTTAGCTTGAAAAACAGCTTTGAGATATTGTAAGCTAAAACGAGATATAGGATAGTGATCGAGTTTTACATTACATATCGCATCCAATCCCACTTTTTTGTCTTCTTCGGGAGATGCGGAAAAAAGTGTAATATCCGCTTGAGTTATCTTACAGGTAGACCGAACAATAGCTTCACATCCGTGATTACCGCTTCCACCATGTGGATATAATACTAATTTCATGTTTTAATGCTATTATACCCCATAAAAGTATATACATTCTTTGGCAGATACATAGTTTTATCCATAGAGGCACATGTATATCCTTTATATATTGAGGTAATTGTTTGACTTCTTTTATGCTGACTATTTGTTTAACATACCGTAATTTGTATATTGTTGATTTCCCTTTGAGACGCTCGGGAAAAGATAATATCGCATCATACATACACCACCATAATCGATGATACAAGTAGGAGATGCTATAATCATTCCATAGATTTTTTTTGTAAAAGAAATCTTTTAAAATATTCCACTGTGCATAATCAATTTCAAACTGATTGATTCTTTTTATGGATGATAGCGTTCCATTTCCTATAATACGATAATGATAAATGCATTGGTCAACAATATATACTGCTTTTACATATTCTAGATAGTTATAATTGAAGAGCAGATCCTCTCCATAAGAGTATGTTGGTGGAAAATGTATATTATGTTTTTGGATGATTGTTCTTTTGTATAATTTGATGACCGGGCCAAATAGTAGGAACTTTTTGTTGATATCGGTAAATTCGTTAATAAATTGTTGCTCAATCTTTATTATTCCTGTTTTATATGAATAATTCTTGGAAGTTCCATCACTATAATGCTGTTGTAAGCCACAAACCACTAAATCAACATTGTATTTTTCAATAGGTTGAACTAATTGGTATAAATAATCAGAATCTATCCAGTCATCACTGTCAATAAAAGCTATGTATTCACCTAGAGCTTCTGTTATTCCCCTGTTTCGTGCTGTAGCCCCCCCCTGATTGGGTTGATGAATTACCTTTATTCTTGAATCTTTTTGTTCCCATTGGTCACATATTATTTCACTGCCATCGGAAGAGCCATCATCAATCAGAATACACTCAAAATCATTATACGATTGATTTACCACAGACTGGATGCATTCATTTAAATATTGAGATACATTGTATACAGGAATAATGATACTTATCATATAACAAATCCTATCTTATCAGAGAGTTCTTCAATCATTTGTTCCTTTCTCTCTTCAGTAATGTTACCAATTACATATTCTTCTGAATAATGTGGAGTTTCATTGAATAGTTTTTTCTTTTTTTCAACGAATTCCTCATAGCTGCATATGATTCTTGCAGGCGTCCCTAATGCTGCGCTATTATCTGGAATTGTCCGTGATACAACACTACCGGCTCCTACAATTACATTATTTCCTATTTTTACATTTGGTAATATGATACTTCCAGCTCCAATAAAAACATTATTTCCAATAGTAACACGTCCAATCAACGTATAACCTAATATACGTTTGGTACTGGCATCATGTGCTAAAATATGAACCCGTGGAGCTAGTGTAACATTATCACCGATTGATATTAACCAGCAATGCCCTGGGTCTATGATACATTCTCCCAAGATATGACAATTTTCACCTATTTTAAGGCCATTTGATATAGCTATTTCCAGTTGGCTTCTATCATCTATCTTTAGTAGATGTTTTCTTATCCATAAATATATTGAAAGAAAACTCATAATAAAAGATTTTTAATTTTTTCAATTTGTATTTGACACAAAAATTTCTGATGAATAATCTGATTAGCAACAGGAGTATATTTTTTGATGTTCAGATGTCCCTTCAAGTATTTTTCTAGTATTGACAGTAAATCTGATTCATTTTTAAATAAATAGCCACCTAAAATATTCTCATAACTTAATACCTCTTTATGTGCTGGTATGTCAGAAACTAATACTGGAATATTTAATGCCATTGCTTCTAACAACGTAATATTTAATCCTTCAATATAAGAAGCAGATATAAAGCAGTCTGCTTGCTTTATGAAGGGATATGGGTTTGATTGATGCCCTAATAACACAATATTTGAAGTTAGTTTTTTATTTTCTATTTCTTTTTGCAACCAACTTTTTTCATCACCATCTCCTATTATCCACCAAGTAAAAGAGTAACCTTTTTCTTTTAATTTAGATGCTACTTTTATTATTCTATCATAACCTTTAACTTTAGTCAATCTGCCCACCGATATTAATAAAGGCCTATTATCATCTTTAATCAAGTTATAATTTATAATTTCATTTTTCTTTAAATTAATTTTAGAAGTATCTATTGAATTATATATGACAGAACATTTTTGCTTTTGAATTTGAAATTTGGCATTGAAACTTTCTAATACAGATTTTGATACAGCTACAATTTGGTCAAAAGCCTGATATATTTTTTTTTCATTAATCAGACTTTCATTGGTTTTATTTTTTTGAGAATATTCAGTAAGTGTATGTAACCAGGCTATTTTCTTTCCTTTAATGTTAGCACTTCCAACGAGATGTGTAGGCTGCCCTTCATAAAAAGCAATGATAGTGTCGTATTGATTTCCTATCATAATTTTATAAAATAATGAAGGAAAGCGATTCAGCATATAAGATGACAAACGGTAACACAAATGTTTATGATTGTTTATAACATATTTATAATGAATATGCTCCTTAAACTGCTTATCATAATATCGTTCGTAATTAGGATAAACACTGTATTTATAGATGGAGCATACCGTAATATCGTACAAATCAGGATCTAAATGATTGACGATATCTATTAACATCTTCTCTGCTCCACCTACTATAAAGGATTCGATTATAAATATAATCTTCTTTTTCATCTAAGATAAGATTTAAATTGAAGTCTTCTACGTATAGAAAGCATAAACCCTATCGGGAGCAAGAAGAAGACTTTCTTGTCCTGACATTTTAGTATATAACGATATTCATGTGCCAGACAGCAACATGATATAAATTGCAATATATAGTTGATGCGTAATTTAGGATTGTCAATATATGCCAGTTTCTTTAGAAACATCTGGGCATATCCCATCGGGTTATTTTTCAGGAGCTTCCAGCTGGATTGTGTTAATCCTCCTTCCAGGTATTCACAATAGTAAATGACCTTGTTATACCAACGTAAAATGTAGCCATCAAGTGCCATCTGATCCCATATAACAGATTCTGGTATGAATTTTTCATTGGGCCACACAGGAAAACTATATTGCCTTAACTTTTCTGTAAAAAAAGCTTCTGCCATATCTGCTTCTAAACCATATTTAGTGCGATTAATATTATAGTCATCTATATACGAGTTAACAGGAATTTTTATATTATTCCTACTATTATTAATATCTTGTTTTACTCCAGAAACGCCTATAAAATTAGTAGATTCAGGTAATTCTGAAAACCACTTAATTAAAGATTCCAGTGCATCATCGGCTAGATAATCATCCGAGTCTACAATAAAAAAATATTTTCCTTGAGCTAATTTGATCCCATCATTAATGGCACGTGCTTTTCCTCCATTTGCTTTTTTTATGTATCTGATTGGAAATTGTGTATGTTCTTTTTGCCATTGCCGTACGATGTTTTCTGTATTATCAGTTGAACCATCATCTATGATTATCCATTCAAAACAGGTTATAGACTGGCGTTGCAAGGATGCGTATAAGCGATCTAATAAATGTCCTCGATTATAGCTGGGCGTAAAAACAGTTAATACAATAAATGATCTATCCATAACCAAATTAGGAGTTAAAAAGATTCTCGATTTGGATCATCTGATTAGATAATAAAAATCTTTCCTGATGTTTTAAAATGTTTTGTTTATACGAAGCCAGCAGGCTGGTATTATCTAAAACATATTTAATACCCTCATACAAACCATTTTCAGAGTTTTCTGTAATCAAGCCACATTTTCCATTTAACAGTAATTCATCCATGCCCGAACATGCTGTAGTAATAACCGGTAGCTCTAAAATTAATGCTTCGGTTACAGCTGTACTATACCCTTCACTTACAGATGAACAGACAAAAATATCTGAATGCTTTAGATATGGATAGGGATTCTTCTGGAATCCCCAAAGGGTTACTATTTCATTAAGAGAATGGGTATTGATATATTCTTTCAGCATAGGACGCTGTTCACCATCTCCTAATATCCAAAGCTCAATGGAATATCCATCCTCGTATAGACGTTTTATAACTCGTAATAATCTATCGTATGCTTTTTGAGGCACAAAGCGTCCTACTGTTGCCATTCGGATAGTTTGTGTTTTGGAAGGTAAAGCGATAAACTCTTTAGATTTTTCTATAATGTTATCACTTTCTATAGGATTGTATAAAGTTACAGCATTATTTATATTATATAATTGTTTAATGGCAGTAGTTGCTGTATTGGATACCCCAATTATTTTATTATACTTCTGATAGGATTGTTTTTCGTCTTGTTTATTCTTATAAATTGAGGTTATCCAATGATTATTAATTAAGTCAGTATGAGCCCAAGCTATCTTTTGGGCTTTTTTATTAGTGGAATGTGAAAGAATCTTCGTACAAAAGCCTTCAACAAAAGCTATTTCTATATCATTTTTTTTAGGTATAAAGAGGGTATAAATCAACTGAGAAGGTAAAATTCTATATATGAACAAATACAGAATTTTATATACTATTTTACCCAATAAATTTTTCTTTTGTAGATTACCTAAAACAGATGTGTACTTTACGTATTTTTTGACTTCTTCAGCATAGATTCCAGTATCGACAATCGTACATAAAGTTATGTCGAATTTCGTTTTATCTAAGTGCTTAAGAAGTACAGAAAGTACTTTTTCAGCTCCTCCGCCGGATAGTGATTCTATTAAAAATAGAAGCTTTAATTTCTTCATGAATAAGAAATCTATGTTGTTTATAAATAAGAAGTATCTTAATATGAATTATATATTTTATGTTGTTTCTATATACGATGATATGTTACAAGCCATTTTTCTCGGATTATAGATGATTTGATTGCTATATTCTCTGCAAAAGCATTTCCGAAGCAGTTTTCATCTTGGATAACAGAAAATGATAAACTAGATTTTTCAGTGGTATGCCTTTTTATATTTCTTTCTGCTATGTCAAATACAATTTTATACTCTCCATCTGATAATGTAAATGGGGGAATTTCGAATATAAATTTATAACATCCAGGAGTTAATGAAGTGAGTTTATTTTCATCGTTATAATCAGCCCTTGCTAATGGATATTGGAAGGAACTGAATAAATTGAATCCAATGACTAATGATGGTATTGTTTTTATAATATGCACTTCAAATTCAATAGTTATCGGAAAGGAGTTATAGAATATGGTTCCATTATCTGATGAAACTCTTGCTTTTGATAAATACAAGATTTCTGTATTTCCATCAATACCTTCAAAACAGTTTTGAACGATTTCGTCTGATTGATATTTTTTAATAGTATCATTTATGTTTCCAATAAATTTTATTTGACCATTTTCGAGAAGAACTCCTTGATTACATAATCTTCGCATACTTCCCATATTATGACTAACAAACAATACAGTTCTTCCTTCTCCTGTAGATACATCTTGCATTTTTCCTATGGCTTTCTTCTGGAATTCGGCATCTCCTACAGCCAGTACTTCATCTACCACGAGGATTTCGGGTTCCAGAAATGCGGCCACTGCAAAGCCTAAACGTACGGTCATACCGCTTGAATATCTTTTTACCGGAGTATCAATGTATCTTTCCACACCGGCAAAATCGATAATTTCATCAATTTTCCGTCTGATTTCATGACGGGTCATTCCCATGATGGAACCGTTCATATATATGTTTTCCCGTCCTGTCATTTCCGGATGAAATCCGGTTCCTACTTCCAGTAAGGAGGCTATTCTTCCTTTTGCACGGATTGCTCCGGTTGTGGGTGAGGTTACCCGGGAAAGAAGTTTAAGCAGGGTGGATTTACCGGCACCGTTTTTTCCAATAATACCTACTACATCACCTTGATTTACATCGAATGAGATGTCTTTCAATGCCCATACAAACTCGGAATTTCCTTTTTTGGAACGGTCATTGGTCTCTCCTATCTTGAGATAAGGGTCTTCTTTCCGTAAAATGGTGGTTCTCCACCATCTGTTTAAATCGTGAGAAAGGGTTCCGGTACCTACGAGTCCCAAATGATATAATTTTCCTATATTGTCAAATTGAATGGCTATATTACTCATAGATGCTTCAAGATTAAACAGTATCCATAAAATTTCGTTCTACCCGATTGAATATTATAATGGACAAAAAAAGAGTAATTAATAAAACTATAAAACTATAACATAATCCAATCCAATCTAAGGAACCGCTTCCCATGCAACTGTATTTAAACGCCTCAAATATAGGTGTTAAAGGATTAAGGGATATAAACATACGATACTTTTCAGGAGCCGCACTCAGCGGATAAATAACCGGTGTCAAGTACATAAACAATTGAATTCCGAAGGTTACCAACTGGGTCAAATCACGATACTTAGTGGTTAATGCCGAGATAATCAGTCCCCATGACATGGCATGAAAAGCTATCATAAAAATCAGAACTGGAAAAAGTATTATTGTCCAGTTAATAGCCAAATTCATGCCTTGAATATAATAATATAAATAAATAACTATGAACAGCAACAGTTGAATACCGAATTTTATGAGATTGGAAGTGATACTGGATAATGGAACAACCAAACGTGGGAAATATACTTTTCCAAATACACTGGCATTAGCTGTAAATACATTGGAGGATCCCACGAATGCAGCATTAAAATAGTTCCACAACAAAATACCGGACATATAAAATAAAGGTTGCGGTATTCCATCTGTTGATATACCGGCCAAACCTCCAAATACAAACATATACATAACAGTTGTCAGCATAGGTTGTATAAGAAACCACAAAGGACCTAAAATGGTTTGTTTATATACAGTTATAATATCGCGTTTTACGTACATGTAATATAAATCACGATATTTCCAGATCCCTTTCAAATCAATATCCAGCAATCTTTTCTTAGGTTTTATTTCTATTGTCCAGTCTTCCTCTCCTTTATTTATATCTTCAATAAAATTCATAACCAGTTTATTATCAACAATAAAAACAGATGCCTAAAATTTCCATAGACATCTGTTTTTACTTTACTTATAATATATCCTAAGATTACCGCATCATATAATGAATACGAACCTTAACACATCTGTTCAATTTGGCATTAAGCCCACGTGTACTCTTATCGTTTACCGTACGTATACCGTTCATGTGACCAACCAAGTAAATCTGTGAAGCTACTTCTTTCATGTGCTCGTTGGTTTTCAGCCATGAAATAACGGTCTGTGCTCTGTTTTGTGAAAGAGCAGTATTACGTTCTATACCTACCTGCTCTGCATTGGCACCGGTATAGTTATCTTGGCTGGTAGCCAGACCTTCCACCTGAATCATGGTTATCACACCGTCCTTGAATACATGTTGTATATGTGAAACACTTGCAGTATCTGTAAACTGTGAAATATACCCTTTATTTGAATTCATTACGGCATATACATCAGCAAAACTTACAAGTTCTTCATTGCCGGCCAAATCCATATGCTCGCGGATAATATCCAGACCACTATGAGCATTCAGTCCATAGGAAGCTGTTTCTGCATAGTTGTCATAACTTAACAGTTGTTGCTTGAGTGTTTCATTGTCTATACGATACTTCCAAGTATGTAAACCATCATAAATAGGGGCATAATAATAACCGGCTTTCTTATAAAAATCACTCATTGCGTTTGCTTCCAAACTGTATGCCAATGGCTGGTCTTTCAACATTTCGTAACCACGTGGCACAAAATTAATCTCAAAATCCCGATCGGCTGTTTCCGTCGGCAAATCCAAAACTGCTAAAGATTTCATTGATATACCTTTTTCGAGGCATGAAGTTACCGCACTACTATTTGCGTATTGTTTTTGTGTAAATATACCGCCTGCCAAATAATCCAATGCATTAACGGCAGAACCTTGTATCTGTGGGGCATCATTTCTTCCAGAATAGTTGTTAGGATAAAATACATAGAAAGTGAGAGTACCATATTTAACCGGATTTTCTTTTTCACGTACAACCAGGATTTTACGTTCTCTATAATCACGTTTATACAACTGAGTAGTTGCACGGTTCCAACCATTGGAACGCTGCTTTCCTAAATAATAGGTAAAACCGACATCTATACCTAAATTACAGTCCCATTTATTAGCTGCATAATCAGCCTGTCCATATTCCAAATCAAAGTTGGTCTGATAAAATATACCACGAGCTTTTATATCCAATGAGAAACGTTTCTTGCGGTTAAAAAAACGACTGTATTGCAATTCTACGTGTCCGCTCCATTCATTATCAGACCCATGACTATGCTCGAACCCAAGATGATGTACGCCTCCAATACCAATATTGGCCATAAACTGGTTCATCAATCTGGGACTATTATATCCTTCATATCCTAAAAATAAACGGGATAAGTTCAATATCGCACTTCCACTAATATCCCACCAGCCAGTCTTCATCTTCCGATAAGGAGTTCCATCTTCTTTATACAACACATCACCATATCCATAATGCCCTGTGGTATAACCGGTATATCCACGAGAATTTGAACGGATAAACTCTACTTTTAAACCAATTCCAGGAGTAAACCATTTACCGATACCTATACTCCAGTCGGGAGAAAGCGTTCCAGAAAACTTTCCCATAGTTGAATAATCTCCCCGGAAAGTATGTAAACCACCTGTAGCAAATACAAACCAGTTCTTACCGAATTTATTGGTTACTACACGCAAAGGATCTAAAATGGTATCCTTTTTAACCTGAACTTCTGTGGGAGCTACATAATCTGTAGTGTCACGATATACCTCCCTATAATCCTTGAACCTATCTTCTTGAGCAAAAGCTAATTGACTCAAAGAGGCTACTCCTCCAACCAGGAAAAACGCAGCCATTTTACGTAATACATCTGTTAATTTCATAGTTATTTATTTCTTATTTCTTTCTAAAAATCGCATGCTGATATTCAGGAACTATTTCCTCCATCATTTGAATGGTTTTCTCCACATTATAAGTACGGGCAGTTTTTATTAATTGATCTATTTTTACTTTTACAAAATCAAAGTTATATTCTTGAGCTTGTGCAATTTTTATTTTATCATGAGAAGTCGACTTCAACTTCTCCATATCATTCAACAAATCTTCATAAAGTTTTTCACCTGGTCGTAATCCAGTATATTCAATCTGAATATGTTTATTTCCACTTAATTTAATCATCTGTCGAGCCAAATCTACAATGCGTACGGGTTTTCCCATATCAAATACAAAAATCTCTCCCCCCTTACCGATACGACAGGCTTCTAATACTAACCGGCAAGCCTCAGGTATCAACATAAAATATCGTACAATATCCGGATGAGTGATCGTCACCGGCCCTCCACCACGTATCTGTTTACGAAATATTGGAATTACAGAACCGTTTGAACCCAGAACATTTCCAAAACGTGTTGTGATAAACTTACAACTATTTTCATTAATCGAAGACTTTGCCAAACTTTGGCAATATATTTCACAAATACGTTTAGAACATCCCATCACACTCGTTGGCTGAACAGCCTTATCTGTACTGATCATTACAAATTCACGTACACCATACTTTACGGCCAAGTCTGCTAATTTCCGGGTTCCGTCTACATTGTTCAAAATACTTTCTACCGGATTATTTTCCATCATAGGAACATGTTTATAAGCTGCCGCATGAAAAATAACCTCAGGTTTATATTGGCTGAAAATAGACTCCATACGATGCCCATGGCAAATACTAGTCACAATGGTATGACATTGCAAGTTAGGACAATTATGGGTTACAGCCAATAAGACTTCGTGTAAAGGTGTTTCGGCCTGATCTATCAAGGTCAGACCAGACGGATTACACATTGCAAGCAATTTGACCAACTCACTACCAATACTACCTGCAGCCCCTGTTACCAAAATTCGTTTTCCACATAATTTCTGACGAACGGCCTCCATATCTATGGTGATAGGTTCGCGCGGCAATAAAGCCTTCATTTCCCACTCCAACAAAGCACTTTCATCCCAACCATATGCATTGCCAGCTACTATATTATGTTTCAAATAGTAATCATAAAATATTTTGGCTATAGTCCGTAGTCCGCACATTCCAATTACAGATAAAGTCAACTGAAATAACAAGTCCCGAAAATAAATGGTCAAAAAAACAGTATCTGTATACAAAAAGATACGTAAAATCATTATAAAGACCAGACCTGTCAATAAGGAAAACACTGAATAAACCAAATCAGCAAAGGATGATTTTCGTATAATGCCACTATAAGTGTGAAAAATACGAAAACCGACTATAAAACATATTTCATAAACCAGCAATGTATATAACAATGTTCCAAAATTCTGCGCACATACAGATAGGCCGTGATTGATGGCATAAGCTATCATGCCCGAAAGAAAAACAATGACACAGTCTGTCAAAAATACGCACCAATAAGGAAAAGCCTTTCGCGATAAATACCAGTCTGTTATTTTTTTATACATTTCTTTATTTCATCAGTTATCCATAAAACATCTTTTTCCTGCACATAAGGCCCGCTGGGTAAGCATAAACCCTCAGAAAAAAGCTTTTCACTAACCCCATTTACATAACAAGATACTTCTTGAAAAAGCGGCTGCAAATGCAAAGGTTTCCATAAAGGGCGGCTTTCAATACCTTTTAACTGTAAATATTGTCTGACTTGTTCATAATCCGTACCTGTAATTGCAGGGTCAATCAGTATAGTGCTTAACCAATAATTGCTGGATTTTTCTGAATCCGGATTAACGTGTACAGAAATACCCGGTATCCCTTTCAGAAACTCCTGATAGCACATTGCCAGATATCTATGATGAGCAATATGCTCACGAAGTACATGCATCTGTCCACATCCGATACCTGCACAAATATTACTCATACGATAATTATATCCAATACATTCATGCTGGTAATATGGATAAGGTTCACGAGCTTGAGTAGCATAAAACAAGGCCTTTTTACTCATTTCTTCAGTAGGACAAATCAACGCACCTCCTCCGCTTGTAGTAATCATCTTATTCCCATTGAAACTAAAGATGCCATAGGCTCCCAAAGTTCCACAAGGACGACCCTTATACTCAGAACCCATGGCTTCTGCCGCATCTTCTATGACAGGAATAGCATAATAATCTGCTATTTCCATTATCTCATCCATCATGGCGGGCATACCATACAAATGGACTACTACGATAGCCTTGGGCAGTTTTCCTGTTATTCTAAATCGTTCCTCTATTGCTTCTTTTAAAAGCACGGGGGACATATTCCACGTACCGGTCTCGCTATCTACAAAAACAGGAGTAGCTCCCTGGTATAAAATCGGATTGGCTGAAGCTATAAAAGTAAAACTCTGACAAATAACCTCGTCTCCAGAACCGACACCTAATAAAATCAATGCCAGATGAAGTGCTGCTGTGCCTGATGATACTGCAGTTATGTGTTTACCATTCCCTACAAAAGTTTCCAGCCGTTTTTCAAATTCATTGACATTAGGTCCTAACGGAGCAACCCAGTTCCCGGCAATGGCTGCATGGATGTATTCTTGCTCTAACCCACTCATATGAGCCAGACATAAATGTATTTTTATATCCGACATATTGAATCAGAAATTAAATGACAAAGTCATACCGGCTCCCTCAGATGAGGCTGAGGGCAGCACCTGTAACTTAGGCTTTTTAACAACCACGTGCCTGCTTCCTTTACTGACTGCCGCATCAATCAGGTTATAAACATATAAACAACCTGCTACTCCAATACATAAGTTACGCATTTGTCTCCATCCCAAAGATTTGCTTCTCCAACTATCTGCAAATTGAGGCTGTTTTTCTATCTGTCTGTCGCAAAAATGTTTTTTAAAATGAAAAGCTACAGCGGAAACTGCCAATGTAGCTTCCATACCCAAAATAGCATAACCTTTTATTTTCTGTCCTTTATAAATCTGTCCTAGACCTGGAACCAATGAAAGACACAGAGCTTTATGACTATATGTTCTTGAAAGTTTAAATTCATCAAACACAGGAACTGAGTCTCGCTTGGATACTGCATACAGCTGATAATATTCAAATTGATAAGTATTATCCGCATAATCCTCAAAAGAGCAATACTCATCAACTTTTTGAGCATAAACTACAGCATTGCCAACAGAATCGGTAAATGTAATACTATAAGTCATTTTCGATGAGTCATTATCTAAATACAGGCTATCCAACTTCATCTCTGACAGTTCTGCCTGATAATGCTCACGAACATGATCTAAAAGAGGATGAAAGCGCTGTTTTTTTAATAGATTTACATCTTCTCCATAAGTGTGAAAGACTTTGAAGTAATAATTTTCATTCGTTCTTTCTTTTGCTAAAGACTTTTCTCCATTTTGAATCCAAAGTGGTTTGGTTTGTGTCTGAGCCATTACAGAAAAAGACAAAAGCAAACAAACCATTAAAAAGAAACAACTTGGCATTCTTTTTAAGTTCATATACATATTCTATAATTTAAAAATGAATACTCCTATCATTACCAATAAATAAACTGCATAAACAAAGTAAAACCACAATACGCCAGCAATATCCAACCTGTTTTCTGATCTTGCTCTTTCCATACCGGAAGATTGACAAGTGGATAAGCAATTACAAGCGGATAAAGAAACCATGACAAATATGCAAAACGATTGCTAAATGACGAGCGAATCACAATAATCCAGAATGCATTACACAAGCAATAGGTGACACACAATGCATTATACCAGTTGTCCTGAATCTGCCGTTTTACACATACATACCATGCCATCCAAACCGGCATTGCGCTATATAGCAAGAAATCCCAACGAAAACCCATAGAAGAGAACTGTGACATGTCAGCATCCGGGGATGTATAACTTGCCATTCGGTCATCAATCCCCAAAGAAACAAAAAATGATGTAAGAGTACCTCCTGCCACCTGAGATAGGCCTATTGAAGCAACCCAGAAAGCAATAGCTATCTTAGGGTTACGAATCAAAAACATTCCTGTCAATACAGCAGCAATCGGCAATATAACACTACGATGAATCCCTAATGCCACCAGACATAAGACTCCTCCTGCTATATACTTGTCTTCAAATAAAAGAGCCATTGCCAATAAAATCAAATGACAAGCCAATCCGTTGCGCAAGCCATTGGTTCCAAAAGTAAAAAACATTAAAGAAGCCCAAACAAACAGCATACCTAACATAGGATGTGTGGGTAAGAATTTCTTTACAGCCAGCCAAACAGATATAATATAACCTGCTTCAATCAAAGTAAAATACAAGTGAACATCACAACCGGCCTTTTTACATCCCATCGTCAACCATTGCCAAATCCATTCACTCTGCCAGTCTATTTCTACAATATCGGGTTTCATAGTAGCATAACCCAATGCATAGTTGACTGTATCCCCGAACGCTCCACTTACGGGACGCATTCCAATCCACAATACAAAAAACAGACTCAATATGAAAGGGAACAGCCATCCCTCCTGTGTTTGTTGTAGAAGATTACCGGAAGAAGCAAGATAACGACAGCCAGTCATTAAACACAGCAGCGTTATAACAAAAAGAAATATCGGTTGATACAACGAAGCCTCCATACAATATCAGGAATTGCTTGTGCCATAATTCTTTCCGTAATAATATCCATATTTATGGTATCCATAATACCCGGAAAGCGTTTCTGTAGCATTTAAAATGACAGACAGGTTCTTATACTTCTTTTCATTGTACCAGCGTTCAATATCTGCAAGAAAAGAGCGATCCAGCATTTTTGCACGAATAATAAAAAGAGTCAGATCAGCATAATGACTAATGATTGCAGCATCAGCAACAATCTCCACAGGGGGACAGTCTATGAAAACAAAATCATACACTTCACGTAGCTCTTCCATCATCTGTTGAAAACGAGGTGAGAATAACAATTCTGACGGATTGGGAGGAAGAGTTCCACAAGGTAAAAAGTCTATTCCATTCTGACTGACAATCAAATTTTTATAATCATCCTCTTGTCCACTTAAATAATTTGAAATACCACGATGAGGAGATTTTACATATTCAGACAATGCAGCTTTACGCAAATCCAAATCTACAGCCAATACTTTTTTATTCTTTATTCCCATAGCCACAGCCAAATTGGCGGTAATAAATGTTTTTCCACTTCCGGGATTAATAGAAGTCTGCATGATAATACGATGATGGTTATCATTAAAGCCCAAAATAAACTCCAGATTAGTACGTACCACCCGAAATGCCTCATTCATAAGATTCCGATTTTTATCTGAAACAAGAACTACCGGTTTTTCTTTCATACTATGTTTCTTTAATAAACGGATACCTTTTTGACTTGCGTGTGCTAAAGGAATCTCACCCACAAACGGAACATTGATTATTTCTAAATCTTTCCGGTTACGTATAGAAGTATTCAGAACTTCCTTTCCAATTACAATAAATGCAGGAAAAGCCAATCCTAAACAAAAAGCGTAAAGCAAAATGGTATTCTCTACCGGTGCTGTAGGAGCCATACTTCCATGTGGAGGTTCTATTAACCGGGTATTATATGCAGTAAAAGCCTGAGAAAGTTCGTTTTCTTCTCGTTTTTGCAATAGAAAAAGATATAATGATTCTTTCACTTTTTGCTGGCGCTCTACTGATAACAAATATTTTGCCTGCTGAGGGTTAGAAGCGATTTTTGCAATAGCTTGATTATAATCAGCACGTATGTTTTTTTGCTGAGTCGTCAAAATTGCCAATTCGTTATCAAGTGACTGTATGATAGAACGACGCAATGTAGCCAAATGCTGATCCAAATCCATCACCAACGGATTCTGAAGAGACGAGTTGGCCAAGTGGTTATTACGCTGTAACAAGATTTTATTATACTCTTCTATCTGCCCTCCAATAGTAGAGCTTCCTATCCCTGAATTGGATGGCAACAATTGATTCTCGTGCCTTCCATCCAATAGATAGCTGCGAATATAACGCACCATATAAATCTGATTACTCAATGCATTTGACTCCTGTTCTGCAGCGCTGGCCTGACTGATTGCCATACTTCCAACCTGCTGTATATCAGGGACAAGATGTTCTGATTTATAATTGGAAATATTCTGCTCTACATGTCCCAACTCCTGCTCAATAACAGCCAAACGTTCTTTTATGAAATCATTCGTACTAATAGTTATTTGATTACGGTCTTTTACCCAGTTTTCATTATAAACCGTGATGAGCGCATTTAATACATCTTCTGCACGAGGTATGGATACATCGGTGTAACTGATATCAAGAATGGTCGAATTATTATTACGTAACCTAACTGAAATACGTCCTTTAACAGAACCGGCAACAGCATCTACGGTTGAACGAGAAACTTTAATCCGGTCGGTCATACCATGCCTATAATATGGGGATGGCAAAACCGTAATTCCTCCTATCGGAGTCTGTTTAGTTTCGCCCAGTTTCATAGTTACATTGTCATCAAATACCTCATTATTACGCCTCATATCACTCAAAACCAATGAACTGTCGGCATTTAAAGTAACATATAAAAAAGCTGTTTCATTGTCATTCAAGTCCTCAAATAAAATCGTAACAGGTTTATGAATTCCATAAATTACTTCATCATGAAAAGTGCCTTCATGCCAATAATTCACTTCAAGATTCAATAAATTAACAATTTCTTTTGCAATCGGTGTAGTCTGCAAGGAAAGAATCTCATTCGTCACATTGGATGGACTTTGCATAATACCAAGTTCCTTTAACTGCTGGTCAGAACCCGTCCCGCCATCGTTTGGCTTTATAAGAATAGAAGCTGTACGGGTATAAACTTTAGGAGTTTTCTTCAAATGCAGCACTGCCCCTCCCATGGCAATAAGCAAGGATATAATAAACCATGGCCAATGGTTTATGCAAAGAAAAAAATAATCTTGTAATCGTAATTTATTACCTGCAAAGCTCTGCTGATTATCTGTTTTTAAATGAAACTTTTCCATACTTTTTTATCTAGTAAGAAGTAATATAAGAGAAAGCACAAAAGATGTTGTTGAAAACCAGAACCCAGGTGTGCGAAGCGTATTTGCATTCAATCTAGATTGATTGATACGCATTGCATTAGGTTCTACATAAACCAAATCATTCTGCTGCAAATAGTAAACCGGTGAACTATAGAGGTCTTCCATCTTGGTAATATCTACCCGATATGGAGTTTGCTCACCATTGACGGTTCGAAGAACCAAGATATTATCACGACGGCCTTGTATTGTAAGATCTCCTGCTTCCGATAATGCTTCAAGCAAAGTAATCTGATCCCGCTCTATTTCGTGTTTACCCGGACTACCAACTTCACCCATCATATAATAATACATATTTGCATATTCTACTGTAACTGACGGGTCACGCAACAATTTACCTGCCAACAATCTATATTTGATTAAATCGGCCACTTCCAGACGAGTAAGTCCTTCCACTGAAATCCAACCAAGAATAGGCATGTTTATCTGACCATCTTTATTGACTGTATAATATGAATTTTCGGTGCTACCACCCGCTGATGCAGATTGCAGATTAAACATTTTAACCAGTTCTTGGTCACGACTATAGACTACAATATCTAACTTATCTCCAGGCTTCATTGTTATGCTTTTTGCCTCTTGAAGTGCAATCGAAATATTGGGCTGAATATCTTGCAAGTAAACTACATCCGAAGGGGTCTTACAAGATGAAAAAAATACAACACATGCAAATACTAAAAAAATAAGTGCAGTTGATGTTTTACTTAACTGTTTCATGCTTTTATTCATTCATTATATATCTTAAAGATTTTAAAACTGTTTTCTTCACAGGGATATTGATCCATTTCATGAAAGACTCCAAATGATGAGTATCTGTACCTATCAATGAATAATACCCCTTTTGAAGTAATGCCAAAGCCTTGCAACGTACATCTTCCCCATACGCTCCCACAATTGATGCCATATCCAACTGTAATCTTACTCCTGCATGATGAAGTTCTTCGTATTCTTGCATTGCAGACAAATAACAATAACGTTCGGGATGAGCCAATACAGGGATATATCCTTTATGGATTATTTGTTCAAGTAACTTAGTAAAATTAAATGGTGGGATATAACATGAAGTTTCAATCAACAAATGTTTGGAATCAATGATTGGCAGTAAATCTTCCTTACCCAATCGATGCATAAAAAGTGAATCAACCATATTTTCCGATGCAAGACATAATGTCACCGGATTCTGGCTATACTGATTATAACAGATAGAAAATGATTTGAATCTTTCTCGTAATATATCTGTTTTATTAGGATAATCTTCCATGACATGAGGAGTCAGCCAAATTGTCCGTATACCTAATTCTTCATAAACAGACAATAGTTCAAAAGCTTCCTCTGTAGTCATAACCCCATCATCCACGCCAGGAAGAATATGTGAATGATAATCAGTCACTCCCTTTAAAATATCACTTTCTGCTATCGTTTCCCTAGAAAATAATGACCACATTTCTTTAGATAAAAATCAAACGAAGAATAGACTACAATCATCAAGTTCCATCTCTCCTTTTCACTAATCTTCCACCACTCTCTACTCACAATACATTTTCGGAATAAATGATTAGTCATAAACACACCTCAAATTAATTGTATAAACTCAGGAAGAACTTCCACACTCACTGCCAGATAATTATCTAATTCAATAAGCAAACGTTTAACCTTACTGCCACGTACAGTCTGCAAATATCCTTCATATCCATCAAGTGGTCCTCCCACAATTCTAATTTTATGTCCAAACATTTGTGGAGTTATTTCCTCCGGCAAATAATATTGAGGGGATACTGCAGTATTAACAGCAAATATAAATTTTTCCATCTCTGTATTCAAAACTGTCATGGGCTCGCGAAAAGTATTCCGTAACCAGCGGTATTGTAAAGTTGGTATTCTGTCCACTATCGGATCAAGATGTAAACGTGAATCACAAACAAAAAGCAAATCTTGTATCACCGGAACTTCTTCACGAACCATAATACCTTTTCGCTTTATAACACGCCACTTCATAGGTACAAAAATCTCAATCCCCTCATTTAAAAGTTGTTTATACGCTGGTAGTTTAGCATTACGCCTTTTCAAATCGCGCATAACAAACCATTGTATTTTTTCATCACCGTCCATTAATAAATTTTCAGTTCAAACAAATACATCCAGTCCTGCTCGATTCAAATAACAATTGAAAATCAAGCAGTTATAAAATCTCCCCCAAAAGTTCCCCTTTTCAGTATATTTCATTCCCATATCATTCTTCCTAGTGCATTTCGTTTCTCAGGGGTGGAAAGGAATACATTGAATACTAAATTCAACTATATTTAATTGCAAATATATTATTTTTCTTTCTGACAGATGAGAAAATTACGAAAGAATTGATATTATTTATTATTAGTACTTCCATCTAATTATTAAAAAGAAAACTCTTCCGTATTTTCTATGTTTTCCATCGCGGAAACCTACGTCTCTCAAAAGGAAAACCTACGTTTCTCGTAGCGAAAACGTAGGTTTCACGGAAGAGAAACATAAAATCTGACTTAGAGGTTTCTCTTTTTCAACAATGCTTTTTCAAATTAGGGTTACGTTATTCCACCGTTACAGACTTAGCCAGATTACGTGGCTGGTCGACATCCATTCCACGGCAAACTGCAATG
>UMCP01021938.1_pt1 | contig 36281 bp, 62 predicted proteins | sample 1964261 | NCBI WGS metagenome assembly UMCP01 (sample SAMEA4835971, study PRJEB28245) | human gut metagenome | biome: gut microbiome; material: fecal sample | place: Denmark | collected 2008
AGGCTCAAATTTAGGGTCAAAGGAATCATTCTCTTGCTTGCCTTCTTTTGATTTACCACTTTCTAATGACTTTATATTTTTAGCTGCTACTATGAAATATTTTTTATTCTCATTGGTATTTGGGTCAATGTATTTATTTACTCTTACAGAACCTTGTATTGCTACTAATCTTCCTTTTGGTATATAGTTCACACAAAACTCTGCAGATTTTCCAATAATTTGTACTGGTAAAAAGTCTGTTTCCTTATCTCCATTTTTATTTTTATATTCTCTATCTACTGCTAATGTAAAATTGGATACTGGTGTTCCTGTAGTTGGTATATATCTAAGTTCTGGATCTTTTGTTAATCTCCCTATTAGTACAATGTTATTCATATTACTTCTCCTTGCTTTTACGTTTTGATATTTGATTAAGAACTTCTAATGGAATAAATACTATTCCAATTATCCCGAGTAAATATAATATTTGCATCATATCCGCCTCTTTTAATTAATTTTTTTTATTCATTAACGTTAGTTCTACTATAGCTTCTTGCCAAACTTCTTGAACCGTTTTATTATATTTCTTGGCTATACGTTCAGCTATTTCAAATAACATATCTGCTTCTTCTAATATATTCATCTTTAATCCTTGTCCTTTTTTATTTGTGAATTATTTTTATTTACTCTAATCTGCATTTAATATTTCGCATATCCTAATTGCATTTATCATGTTATTTATTAATAACCCTTCGATAACTCTTCCACCTTGATAAATAACATACTTATCACATACTTTTTCAATTACATACTTCTCTTTTGATGCTTTTGTATCATTTTCAGTAATATTCATTTCTTTTGAATTATATTTTTTTATAATTTTAACTATCATTGTTTCACTAAGCTTTTCATTATTTATTAGATCTTTCGTGAATACATAATCTTTATCATCTTTATATTTTGTTAATATCTTTAGCTTATCGGATATTTCTTTAGATACTGCAATCCTAAAAACTCTATTTCCTCGCTTTATTCGTATTAGAAAAAATGAGCTATCTATATCTTGTACTTCAAGTCTCGCTATTTCTGAATATCTTAAATTCATTTTATTAAGTTTACATATAACTTCATTTCTCAATTTCCTATATTCAATGCCTGCACTTTTACTTATTTCAAAATTCTTTAAATTAATTTGTTCACCATTTATAATTCCTATAGGAGATTTTATAAATTCTTCTATAGGAATTATAAATTCATCAATAATGGTTTGATTTTTTCGTATTTTCTTTGACATTTCCAAACCTCTTCATTCTATATCAATTTTGTTACATTACTCTTGTTTGTTCTTAAGTCATATTCTTTTACAGCTAATATAAATATGTCATAACATCTATCCGAGTGTCTTATTTCGTCTTTTTTTATTCCCATATCTTCAGCTATTTCTTCCGCTATTTTTATAATTTCATCACTACCTTTGATTAACGACATTTTTTCTCCTTTTTTCTATACATTTATCACAGATGATTTTATTTTTTATTTTTTCTAGCTTTATTGCTCTATTTTTATCAACTAATATATTTTGCTTATCATCACAACATTTGCATGATAACATAAATTCTATTAATTCAACTTTTCTCTTCTGCATCTTTTACTCCCAAATCACTTGGTTATTTAATATACCTATTTGTTCTTTTAATGCTATTGTTAATCTATATTTTTCTACTATATCAAGTACATCTTCTAAATATCGTCTTTTTATAGCTTTATAACTATTAACATCAAATTCTCTTTTTATTTCTCGATATATATCACTATATACTTTCGCTCTTAGAGACTTATTTTTATACGCTTTACTAGCTTTTCCACCAAGAACTTGAGTGCCTACTCTTTTAACAGCTTTTGCTACTTCTTCACACTCTACAGCGAATAAAGGTATATCATCTTTAAACTCATTTAGATTATCTTTTACTTCTATCACTTCTTTTTGTACTGCTTGTATTTTCTTATCATGCATAATTAATGCTTTCATTTCTGTACTTAAATGCTGATAAGGATCTTGTTTTAACTTATTTTCTAATACTTCTATATATTGTTGTGTTTTATATCTAACTAATGCACTTTCTTTATTTAGCATTTGCATTATTCCTGATTTGTTCATTTTGTAGCATGGTCTTTCTTGATTATTTTTATCTATATATGAGCCCAGCGAAAAATTTCCCTCGGCTTTTATTCCAACACCTTTAAGTGTTTCAATCTCATTTCTAATACTTTTCATAAAGTCTTTGTGTTCTTTTTTAGTTGTATTTCCTTCTTCTTCTCTAAATTTATTTATTAGATTAACTATCTCTAAACTTGTCATTGTTACTACTTCCGTTATATTCATTATTTCATTCATTTGAAATCTCCTTATATTCTTCCAGTCTTTTTATTTGTATTGGTAATATAGCATTGTTTAATTTATTGCTATACTCAATTACTATCGGATGTGTAAGTCCATATTTTTCAATTAATCTATTCAATTCTTTTCTTAATTTTTTCATTTTATTCTCCTTTGCTCTATGCACTTATCACATATAATTTCATTTTTTATTTTTTCTAGCTTTATTGCTCTATTTTTATCAACTAATATATTTTGCTTATCATCACAATGTTTGCACGATAATGTAAAAACTATTAATTCATTATTTTTCATGTTTAATCACCTAAAGTTTCATATGGAACTTCTATACCTATTATTTGAGCGTCTAAAGCTTTTCTAGTGCCACTTTGAACATTTATATTAAATACTTTACATTTGTTTCTACAAGCCGATTTATGCTCTTTATTTCCTATATAATTTTCACAGAAGCCATCTTCTGACAATTTAAACTTTTCGCATTTATTTTTCGTCATATTTCCCTCTCATATTTTGTTATTTATATCAATTTATTTTTCGCATCATAACATGGATATAAGGCATCCCTGTCCATTTATTTCTTGTTGCTTTAAATCCAACAACTTTATATCCAGGATTTAATTTTTCCATTTCTTTTTCAATTAAGTTATGATCACTTTCCATCTTGAATATTTTTTTCTTTGATACTTTTTTAGATGTAGTTATAATAGGCTCTTTTAATCCTTGACTACATCCCCAACGTTTTTTTCCTTTTGGGTCTTTTGATAGGTAGTTAGCTAAGTCAGTTAAATGTTTTTCATCAGGATCTATTCGTCTTATATTATTTCTTCTTCCATACTTCCAGCAGTTTTCAACTTGATCCATTGATAATTCAGAACTCATAATCATATGTACATGATATTTTCCTTTGCCTTCTTTTGAAATCTCAATTACATACATATACTTAATTTTCTTGTACTTTTTCTTATTTATTTTGTGCGATAACTTTTTTCCTTCTTGGTGTACTTGAAGTTTCATGTATTCATAATTAAGTTTGTTTATGTATGCTCTTACGTGCTTTTTAGCTTCTTCATAACTTTTAGGTCTATTCTTATCTGTATAATTAAGAGTTACATAATAATCACCTTTTCCAAAGTTAGCATTTACTTTTCTTATGAAGTGCTTAACTGCATTTTTATTATTGAGATTCTTTTGAGCCTTCTTAGTAGTTTTAACTCTAAATTCTTCAGGTATATCTTTTTTTAAGAATACTGGGTACATTTCAAGTTCTCTTATTGGTCCTGCTGTTATTGTTTTTGTTTCATATATACAATTACTTCTTGCATCTAGTATTTGATCTATATTGTTTAGACTTACAACTTCACTATCTATAGTTACTTGATGCTCCATCATTGCATCTATTAAGTTTTCAAAATCAACTTCTGTATATAGATTCTTCTTTCTCCTTTGACTTTTTTTAACTGACATTCTAACTCCCTCTTTTTTATACTTTTTATTACAAATATTTATGATAAAATAGAATCTGGAGGTGTTTGACTTTATGAATCTATCACATTCTGATTCTATTTTATTAATATCTGTCTTAGAGAACTTTATAAATAATGATTCTCTAGACATACCTATTAGTGTTAATGAAAAGCTAGAAGACAATAAATTTGCAAAGTCTCTTATATCTAAATTAGAAAATCAAGAAACACGTATTAATTTAGATGAAATTAGAGTTGCTTACAATTCACTTCTTTTTTTCCAAGAAATGATTTTGTCTACTAATCAATCCGATATGCAATCTAAAATATATTTAAAACAAGCAAAATCTTTAATTGCTACTTTTTATCCTATTTTAGAAAATGCATTCAGTTAAAATAAATAATTTATTTCGATATAAATATTTCTTTTAATATCTTTTTTACGACAGTACTTTATTTTAAGTGCTGTTTTTTTCATTTCTATTCCTCCTTACTTATGACATCTTTTTATTATTTCTTACTCAAACTTTAATACTTAGTACAAGTCCGTTAAAAGGCTCACCGAACCATTTAAAAGACTTGTATCTATTAAGTTTTTTTAGGTGTATTATTTTTAGTTAATATCACACCTTTTTAGTGCATTCACATTTTGCTTTATTTTCTGATACTATTCTTTCTCTTGTATCAGATGTTCCTCTTATGTATGCAATTATTGATGGTTTATCTTTTTCATCTATCATTTCTATATTTTCAAAAATTTCATTTAATATTTTAACTTTGTCGGAATATGTCATTTTTTACCCTCCTTTGTCATTTTATTTGATTATAATACCATTTTATGTGATTTTCAATACTTTATTATCATTTTTTGAATTTTTTATTTTGTATTGTAACATTTTATGTGATATTATAAATAAAAGAACTTTGTAATATTAAGAGGTGAATATATGAAAGAAAGAATTCGAATATTGAGAAAGTCATTAAAAATGACACAAAAAGAATTTGCAAACTCAATAGGGTTAAAATCATCAAGTGCTATAGGAAATATAGAACTTGGTTTAATTGAATTATCTCAAAGAAATATAGATTTAATTTGTAAAAAACATAATGTAAATGAATTGTGGCTTAAATATGGAGAAGGAACTATGTTTAATGAAATTTCTTTAGATGATGAGTTTGATTTATTAGTTGGAAGCCTATATGCAGAAAATGATAAATTTAAAAAAAATATAATTAGAGCTATGTTAAAACTAGATGATGAAGATTGGGTTGTTATAAAAAAATTCACAGAAGAATTAAAAAGAGGCATGTAATAAACTATGCCTCTTTTTTATATTCACTTCTAACTAAAAAAGCTTTTATTATATTATAAATATTTATTAAAAATAGATCATCATCGGGTATCTCATCTATAAGTTTTTTTATTTGCTCCTTCATAATTCCTCCAAATTTTATACTTTTAAGTATTTTTAGTAATAAATATAGTCATATAAAGAACATATGTTCTCGGCATAACTATACCATTTAATGGAATTATTTTCAATATATAACTTCAAAAGCTTTTAAAACCAAAAAAGGCGTATCTACTCTTGTTTATAAAGAATAAATACGCCTTTTATTTTTCATTTTTATTTTTTATTTGACAAATCCTTTTAAAGGTTTTATTATTATCTTAAAATTAAACATCAAAAAAGCCTACTGACTTATCTTGGTTTGCAGACCTTAGATAAGTCACTACATGATATCTGACCATATCAAGCAGTTTTTAGTAGACTTATTTTTTACATATTTAATTTATGTAATTATATTAGCATATATACGTTAATATTTCAAGTACATATATTAATTTTATGTATTTAAATTCGTCCTCTTAAACCTTGATATTGAGTATCAAGGTTTTTTTAATTAGGAGGAGATTGACAATGAAGAATTCAAGCAAATTATTATTTAACGAAGAACCAATAACAATAAACAGATTAGCTGCAAAAGTTTTAGGATTAAACGAAGCTATAGTAGTTCAACAAGTACACTACTGGTTAGAAATAAATAGAAAAGCAAAGATCAATTTATATGATAATAGAACTTGGACATACAATACATATGAAAAATGGCAAAATGAAAACTTTGATTTCTGGAGTACAAGAACTGTAATGAGAATATTTGTAAATTTATTTGATAAAGGAATATTCATAAGAGGAAATTACAATAAAAAAAAGTATGATAAAACAACTTGGATTTCTATAGATTATGATAAGTTAGATGAGATATTAGAAGAATATGAAAGAAACGTTGAAATTTCAACAAAGTGCCAAGTTGTCACTAAGGAAAAAACGTTGGAATTTCAACAAAGTGACAACTTGGCACCAAGCATAGTGACAAGTTGTCATCAAGCAAAGTGCCAAGTTGTCACTAACTATACCAGAGACTACACAGAGAATAACACAGAGATTTCTATTACTACGCAGTCGGAACAAAATGTTCCTGTAGTGGAAACAAATAAAGAACTTATAGAATCAAAAACTCATTTACTTTTAGATAGTAAAAATAAAATAGATAAAGTTGCTAAGTGGAATAAAGATAGATTAGTAAAAGCTATAGATATATTTGTAGAGCAAGGTGGACAATACTTCTCTTTATTAGAAAAGATATACAAAGATGATAAGAACTTTGCACCAAAAGAATTTAAAGTTACTAATAATCAAATGACACAATCTGAAGTTATTTATAAGCCAAATAGAGCACATAATGTAAATAATACATTTTTAAATTATACTCCAGAGGAGCTTGAAAAACTTCTTCAAGAAAGTCAAAAAAATAAGTTTAAATAAAAACTTATGATGAGACAAGCTTAAGGGAGAAAGAAATTCTTTCTTATTTGATGAAACTGAACCTTGGTAGATAGATAATATAGATAAATTAGTTAATAAATTAAAAAACAATCCAATAAACAGGAGGTATAAATAATGAATGAAAAATGGGCAAATAAAGCTAATGAGAATTTATATTCATACTATATGGAACATCCTCTTGAATTTAGAGAAAAACATGTAGCTATACAAACAATATTAGTTGATTATGCAGAAGAAAATAAGTTACTTTTGCATCCAGATTGGTTTGACTATCCAGAAAATATAATTAAATATACTAATATTGAACAAAATTTAAATACTAAAAATAAAAGAGAACGTAGTGAAGAAGCATATCATAATGCTGCCTTTGGAGCATGGCATGAATATGATGATAGACAAAAAGAATATGTTTTAAATTACGCTAAAGAAAATGGATACTTTATACCATCTAATTGGATAAAGTAATAAGTTGTATTGATAAATTTCATAAAACTTATTTAAAAATTACTTAGACTTAAAAAACATACGTGATATATGGAGGGGTTATGACTAAAAAAACAATGCTAGACTTTGAAGATTTAATTTTTGATGTATATTTTGCAATTAATGGTGTATCTATACATGATCAAGAATTATTTGATGATATTGAATTAAGAGGGAATTCAAAACTAATATCATACTTGATAAACAATAGATTTTATATATTAGTATTAAATGACTTTGATATTGTTATGGCTATAGTTTACAACCATGAAATTTACCATAATTTGATTGAAGAAATCGAAGCTGATGCAACTAATATTGATTTTTATGATGTAAGAAAAATTTTTACTGATACTAATGGAGTATATACACCAAGTTTACTTGATGTAAAAAGAATAATCACTAGATGCTACTATAAAAATGAATTAGATAATTTAAGTAATATCGTAAAAAATAGCTAATGATAATACTATTTGAACCAATTCTATTATTATCTAAATAAAATAATCATAAAGAGTATGCAATAAAAGATGATGAATAAAAACAATGTAAAAAAATAAAATTCGAAATTACTTCTTAGTAGAAAAAAGCACTTGGATAAAGTAAGAGTAGAGTTTAAATCCTCTGCTCTTTTTATTTACATTAAAATAACGTTAAATAAAACATAAAAATAACGTAAAAAGTATTGACTTAGTTAAAAAAACAGTCTATAATGTTATTATAACGTTAATAAAATCGTTAAAATAACGTACAAAAGAGGGAGATAATAAATTATGTGTAATTTAAAAACAAAAATTGTGGATCTTGGTAACTACAATATAAAAATAGCAGAAGATATAGATTTTATATCTACATTTTCAGAAGTTGATGATGCTGACCAAAGCGAAACTAATGTGTTAGAGTTTCAAGGAACTAGATATAGAATGGAATATGAGGAAGGATCATTTGATCCAGAGTTCAATAAAGCAAAGAAAGACTACATACCAAATTTACTTTGGGGATTAGATAAAGCAGGAGCTTTTGATGGTGATGAATATAGATTAATACTAGGTCTACCGTTAAATAATTTAGGTCAATCAGAAAAATTAATATCAGGATTAAAAGGTAAGTCATTTACTTATACAACAGATACTACTAAAACAATAACTATTAAAGAAGTTTATGTAGTTGGCGAAGGAATATCAAGCTACTATATGCTACCAGCATCTATAAGAGAAGAAGATATAGTGATAGTAGATATAGGTGGTAGAACTTGTAATGTTGTTGAATATAGTAAAAAAAGAGTTAAAGAAACAGATACTATCAACATAGGAATGATAAACTTTTACGATAGAATTAAAGTTAAATTTAACAATGACGAAGGTGAATTTGTAGAAACTCATAATGTAAAGCATTTAATAGAAAGAAATGTTATACCTCAATATGAATGTGTAGAAGATGAATTTATAAACGACTTAATGAGAAAAGTCGAAGTTAAATTCTCACTTGGATTAGGTAAGAAAATCATATTTACAGGTGGCGGCTCTATAATACTTAAATCTGCAATAACTAGATATAATAATAAATTCATGTTTATAGATAACCCATTGTACAGTAATGTTAAAGGAAATATGAAATTAGCAAAAGCAAAAGGATGGTTGTAATGGCAAAAGAAAGACTAAGTTTATATTTTGATACAGATATACCAAGTGAAAGAAAGATGTGGGAATATATCTGTAAAGATGGTAAGAATAGAAAATCTCGTAATGTCAAAAATGCACTTGAAATGATTCTTGAAGGTGTAAGTATAAAATCAGTAGTTATTGATCAATCAAAGGATGAGAAAAAATACGAAGAGTTTGAGTCAAATATTGATGAACCTAAAGTAATAGCTACTGATGATAATGAAGGTATAGAAGATGACGATTTACCATTTTAAAAAACAAAAAAGTCAGTAGATACTACTCTACTGACTTAGGACAATATAATCATAATAAAAAAGAACACATCCAAGATGGATATGCCCTATTATCTCGCAAGTAATAGTATATACCACTTGGATGCAAAATTCAAGGAGGAAAATACAATGATATTAAAATACATAAATACAATGGCAAGATTAGAAAAAAGAGAGGGTAAATTAGGAACTATGATAGGGATTTTATTATCAATAGTGATGTTATTAATCGGTATTATGATAGTTATGTTTGGGTTACATATAATGAGTAAAGCATCTATAAATTTACTTGAATATATAAATGATATATTTTATTAAGGAGTTTTTATGATGGAGCAATTATATTTTGAGGAAGTATTAGATAATCTTTTTGTATCTAATACTTGTAGAAAATGCAAGAATAATTGTAAAGTATTATGTATATCTGAAGATGCAATTATATATTGTAGGAACTTTGAAATAATTTACTAGATAATAAAAAGGCATATGAGGTTAATCATATGCCTTTTTATTGTAAAAATTAATTGTAAAAAATGTCCCTTTTAATATATCATATATATGTTTTTTTGAAAACCTAAAAATCCGAGTAGAGAAAAACAACTTAACCAAAAGGATTAGATGTTTCTTGTATAGAAATAGTTTCTTATAGAATTGAAAATATAAAAGGTGGTGTTTCATTGCTAAAGAAACTAAAGAAAAATGATTATAATTGGACTGGAAAATACATTAAAGAATATAATCAAATGGTTTCATATTATGAGAAACAGTTAGAAGAAAAGAATAGGATCATCGACTCTTTAAGTATAGAAAATAAGAATTTAAAAAATAGCATAAAGTTTCAAGGGAAACAGAAACAAATTTCAGATAAAGACATAAATAAAATAAGAAAATTAAAAAATGAAGGTAAGAGTTATAGTTACATATCGAATGAAACAGGCTGGAGCAAAGCAACTATAAGCAGAGTTATAAATAATAAGAAAAAAATATATTAAAATATAACTAAATATATACTGTTTATTTTTATATATTTTGTAGTATAATATAAATATAAAAGGAACTTCAATCTATTTGCACTAGAGTGATGTTTCCAAAACTTTAATTTTTGGTAATTTTGAACTTGATTTTTATTTCAAGTTCCACGCCACTCTTAGTTTTCCTAGAACTAGAGTGGCTTTTTAATTTGTCGGATATGTAGTTAGTCAATAGACCAAGACATATTGTGCAAATAGCACCTATGACAATATTTATCATTTGTTCCATACTTCTCACCTCCTTCCGTTAAGAAGTAGGCTTTATATTTAGTATGGAAACACCACTCTATAAATTGAAATTCCTATATTTATTATATCATATCCATATAAGTTTTTATATACTTCAACCATTTCTTTGTTTTTATTATATAAATAAAACAAAATTTCATAAATTAATAAATGAACAAAAAACATTAATAAATGTATATTTTGTTCATTTATTAATTTATGAACGAAATAAAATAATTAGAGCTATGCCGAAAACTAAAAAACGAAGGCAAAAGTTATAGTTACATATCAAGTGTAACAGGCTGGAGCAAAGCAATTATAAGCAGAGTTATAAATAATAAAAATTATTAAAAAAATAGTATTATTTAACTGAAATATATTGACTCACCGTAACGGTTATGTTATAATATAAATATAGAAAGGGAGGTGAAGAAAGTGGCAAATAGAAGAAAACAAAAGAAAAAAAAGAAGAACACAGAACTTGCGACGGCTCGAATTCTTCTTTTGATAGAAATACTTAGCATAGTAAATACTATACTAGATAAGTTTTTCTAATACTTAGGGGCGAAAGCCCTTAAGTATATAAGTTTTCTTTCATTATACCACAATGTACTATGAACGATACAAATAAATTATTAAAAATATCAATTGCATTAGCAATAGTAAATATAGTTCTACAAATATTTTTATAGGAGATTAAAAATGAGTAAAAAAAGATTAAAAGTAAATTTTAATAAAGGTGGAAATGGTGGAGTTAGTGCAAAACTAACTCTTCCAATAACAATGGTTAGAGAATTAGGAATCGATGAAGAAAATAAGTTCATTGATGTAGTTTGTGAAGATGGCAAAATAATAATTGTTAAATCGGAAACTCAAGAATAGTATAAATATATTATAATAATATGAAAAAAATACATTAAAATATATACTGTGTATTTTTCTGCATTTTGTAGTATAATAAAAACATAGAAATAAAAAAGAGAAATTATAATCTAGTGGAATAGAGTGTGATTTCTATAAATACATGTTTTTATTTATTAGAATCACTCTTATTGCCAGTAAGAGTGATTTTTAATTTATCATAAATAAATGCTCCGATGATGCTAATGATTATAGCATCAGAGTTATTTAATAATAACTTTAAAATTTCCATACTTACACCTCCTTTCTTTCGTGAAAGTAGGTGTTTTTTCTTTTGTATAGAAATCATCACTCTTAGATTATAATTTCTCTAAAAATATTATAACATAAAACCATTTACTAAAATAAAATAAATTGTTAACAGTCTTACTAAGCACGTTATTTTCATAAATTAATAAATGAAAAACAAATCTAAACACATGCATTATTTTCATTTATTAATTTATGAAAAATAAATCTAAACACATACATTATATTCATTTATTAATTTATGAACAAAAAAATTGATTTTAAAAAGACATAAAAGTATTAATTTTATGCCATATAGTATTTTCAATACTTTAATAGATTTGTGTCAGTTTAAAAAACTGACTCCACAGAAAAATAACACTTATTAACAGAATTAATATAGTTATCAACATAAAAATAAATTTATCAACAGACTTATACACAATAAATTTAAATATAAAAAAAGATATAGAATAGCTCCATATCTTAAAAAATAAGTTTAAAACTCAGTGGATTATGTTATAATATAATCATAAAAGGAACTTCAATCTATTGGCTGTAGAGTGATGTTTCCAAAAACTTAGTTCTTGAATTGTTTAAACTTAATATCTATGTGTTTAGATTTAAGTTTAAATTCTATACCACTCTTGCTGGCGTTAGAGTGGTTTTTTGTTATTAAAAATAATATATATCCAGCAATAACGTTAGATATTATATCTTCAATATTTATCTTTAGTTCCATACTTTCACCCCCTTTCTTTTGTGAAAGTAGGCTTTTTGATGTATGGAAACACCACTCTATAGATTAAAGTTCCTATAGGGATTATATCATAAATTTATTTTTTTATTAAATTTATAGCAGCAAAAATAAAAATTACGTAGCCTATTAAAGATAGTACTAATGTAATACTAGAAATAATATTGACTAAAAAACTAGCTCCAATATCATGAAGCAATGAAAGTGGTATTTGCATTATATCATTTTGTAAAAAAATTAGCATAAATGAACCTAATGCAATATATACAAAATCTACCTTATTCATTATAAACCTCCTTTCTTTACTAGAAGTAATAATACATCTATTTATTTTATACTATATAATCAAAATAATAGTAAATAATTATATTATATGGTACAATATGTAAAAAATAAATATTTAGGGGGAATTTATAAATATGAAAGGAAAATTAATGATAGCATTGTGTCCATTGGCTATATTAAGTACAGGGGTAAGTTTTGCAGATTCAACTAATGTTGAACCTAATTTAAATTACTCTATTAAAGTTCAACATATTAGTGATAATGAAATGTTTGTAAATTTAGATATTGCAAACTTAGTTTTGCCGTACAATTCTTCAGATGTGAAAATAGAACGAAAAGATTATGATAATAAAGTGGAGTTTATTGTTAAATCAATTGAAACAGATGAAATATTAACTGTTTTTGGGGAAGAGATAATTAAAACTGAAAAAAATGTATATGATACAAAATCAAGAACAATAGGAACTAGACAACAAAGAAATTTATACCGAAATTTTCATCAAGGACCAGCAAATTTTAGATTAAACCAACCAGTGACATTATATTCTTCTGGTTCATTTAGATCTATAACTGGCGCTGGGAAGGCTACTTTAAATAAAACTGGAGGAGATTTTTCATTCTCAGGTGTTAGCCTTAGAAATACATGGAAAGGTCAAGAATCGTTAAAAATACAAACAGATGCAATGTTTACAATAACAATTAAGACCAAAGGTGGTGCTGCAGGTGACTATAGTCCAGAAAAACTGAAAAAAGCAGGTTATAATGTTTCAACGAGTGATAAAATAAATTATACAGCTGTATTAAGTCCTACCAATAGAATTGGTTTTATATATGATGTGTATAGTGGATATACTACAGTCAAATAATTGTTATTTATAAACAACAATTATTTTCTTGATTATAACTTCCATAATATGTTAAAATTCTATTAAGAAAAGACACTTCAGTCTTTTTTGTACAAACTTGTTAATATTTTCTAACTAAAAAGAGCTAGATTATTATATATTTTAATCTAGCTCTTTTTGTTTTAGATTATAAGTAAAAAAATAACTAGAGCATATAGCACTAAAAACTAAAATCATTACATTTATATATAAAATAAAAAAGCCCTCATGGGCTAGTGTTGTGGAACCATAATAATGGCTACCAAAATAGACAGCTTATATACTTATAGATGATACATTATTATGGGTTTACCCTATAACTAAATTTAATTATATCATAATTTATTGAATGATAAACATATTTTTATTTTGCAATTAAATATGCGTCCTTATAACATTTTTATATTAATTCTAAATAATCTGTACTTACATATCCTAGCCCTTTATTACCGTTATATCCTTCAATACTTATCCATCCATTTAGGCAATAACTTAAATTTACTACATCGCCTTTTTTAAGTTTTCCTATTACATTATATTGAGTTCCTCTATCATATCTGACATTTAATGCTGTTGCTGTTACTTTTGCTTTTTTGCCTGTATAATCTCCATTTTTTTTAAAAGCTATAGTTGATGATCCTTGACTAGTAATTTCTTTGCATTGCTTAATAAACCAGTCCCAATTATAACCAAATTTATTTGTTCTTAAAAGTCGAGGACAATCTTTACCTGACCAATGGTTATGTTGTACTACTTTATCTATAGTGAAGTTATGATACTTTAATAGTATTTTAACTAATTCTATAGTATTCTCATAGGCTTTTAATTGTTTATTAGCATCTGTAAATTGACATATCTCTATTCCTATAGATGTATTATTCCCAGATGTAGTACCTGCATGATAACACTTAAAATTAGTACTTTGTGCTTGATATATCTCTATATCATCTACAGTAAAGTGCCAACTGGCTTTACGTTCTCCGCTCTTATTTATATTTTTCATATAGTTATGATTATTTTTAGCACTAGCATTATTATTTCCTGTATTATGTATAGTTATTGTAGTCGGTGTTATTTTAACATTTGGAATACAATGTCCTTTGGGTACTATATCTACTATTACAGTAGCATTTCCTATTTTAGTTTCATCTAATCTATTATTTTTCATATTACTCTACCTCCTTGTATTTTTTATTTCCTTGTTTTAACTGTTCTAGTGCATCTACTAATTGTTGTGGAACTGGTAGACCTATTGCAGATGCATTTTCTAAAATACTCATTCCTTCATTACTTGCATACCATATACATACTAATGTCCTAAATACCCATCCTTGTCCTATCAGGCGATCTATTAATACTGCAAGTATTAAGACATAAAAAATAGTTAGCTTTTTAGCTAACCCTCTAAATCCATATTCACTACTTAGTTGTTTGTTTACATAACCTCTTGTAACTCCTGTTACATAGTCTAGAGCCATAACTGTAACTAATATCATTAATGATAAGTCCCAGGCTCCAAATAACCATGTAAATATAGTTCCTAAAACTGCAAACATACTATTCATCTCCTTATTGTAGATGTTCATCTTAATATCCCTCCTTTTAATTATTTAAATATAAAAGCCACTGATTTAATATCAATAGCTTTTATATTAATCTATTTTTATTCTTTTAGGCTGTTGCTTGTTTCTTTCCTATCTCATTTTTTAATATATTTATTTATAATAACTTTAGCTTTTTTATTTCCAATACATTTTGCAATAGTTAATCTATGTTTTCCATCACCTTCATCAATATAATACTTTCCGTTAATCATAGCAACTGGTGGAAAATCTTTATTAAGTGGATTTTTCAATACATCATCAATTCTATTTATTTTATCTTCAGTAATTAAATACATTTTTGTAGTACTATCCAATTGTTCAATCCAATTATGTACATGATTAGTACCTCTATATATAATTCCACATAAATTATCTACCGAAAAGTTTTCATCAAAATGTTGGCTTTCAGGTATATATTCATTAGTTAGATTAAATTCTTCACATAATTCTGCTGTTAATTGTTCAACTCTAACAATATCAAGTTTTAATATTTCTATTTTTTTCTCTATACTTCTATCAATTTCTTTACAATCATTTAGTTTAAATTTATCTATTAATCTATTCATAGTTCCTCCTTACGATATAAATAATATTTTAAAATTTTGCATAATTATCATCATATAAAACAATATATGAATATTATACTATTTTCCCCATATAAGTAATATACTTAGTTCGCAATATAAATCAATTGCGAATTAAACTATAAAATAATTACCAGCTGCATATATTTCAGTAACACCAGCTGGAGCATTTCCAATTAGTATAACTTCACCGTTTGTTTTAATTTTAGCTTGAATTGTACCAAGCAACGAACCACCACTACCATATAATGTTAAAGATATTTGTTTTTCGATTAAAGGTGTATTTATAGGTTTCATTGTAAATAATTTATCTGAGTTAAATAAGTTGATTCCACTATTAACTGAAAGTGCTATTGTATAATGAACAAAACTATTTGCTATAAAACATTTAGTTACATTATTTCTATTTGTAGTTTTAGTACCGTCAAATATTGGTATGATATTTCTATTATAATTTATAACCATAGCCATTGAACCATTTAATCCAGCATCTCTATTATATAACCCACTATTTCCAGTTTCTAAAGGTAAGCCACTTTCACTTTCATTTACAGTTATACTATGGTTTGAATTATCACCCATTATAAAAGGCATACTATTTGCAAGGTGAACCCCTAAATATGTTTGAGTGTTGTTCTTTGCAGTAACAAGTGCTTGATATGTTTTATTTGATGTTAATTTACCACTAAAACTAACACTAGAACTTAAGTTATATATAGGCGACATATCTAAATCAATATTACAAGTTAAATTCTTAAATAATACATTACTACCTTCTATTGTAATACCATAAGCATTTGAAAAACCTTCTTCTATGTTAACATCACAGTTAAACTGTAATTTGTCTACATTTCTTATATAACATTTTTTTAAATTAAGTGTACCCGTTGAATTTATTTTTATATCACCACGTAAATTAAAAGGATTAAACGTATCAGTAAAATTATTAACATGAATATCCATTCTTGTATAATTATTATTCTTAGCTATGTCATATACCCTTTTAAATGTTTTGATAGGTGAAATAGAAGAAAAACCGTCGTTACTATCATCACCATTACTAGAAATATAAACGTTCATAATATCATGATGAACAGTAGCTTGATTTAATATTGTTTTTGCTTTTGCATTTTTTATGTCTTTTAAACAATATGATATATTTTTAAATTCAATAGAACCCCATATCTCATGAACTATATAAAGTTTATTATTATATTTATCATAAGCTAAACAACTATAACCATGAGTCCCCCAGTGGTGAATACTTGTTACTTCAGCAAAGTTATTCAATGAACTTGATAAAACTTTTAAGTTTAAACCATTTCTATTATCACCGTCAGGACTTGAAAATAATACACTTTCGTTATCTAAAGGTATTTTTATCATTGAACCTTGACACACACTATTTTGAATAGCACCTTCACTTAATTTATTGTAAACCCATGTATTACCAAGATTTGTAGTTGTATATATTTTCCTATGCTTCGAGTTTTCTTGTCTACAATTTATCCATAATTTGTTATCATATTCAATAACATTACATTCACTAGCAAAACCTGGTACAAATGAACTAGATATATTCCAAGTTGCACCGTTATCTAAAGAATAAACTATTCCACTTTCAGTATAAGAAGAAGGTCTATTTCCTATTGGTGATATTTGAATAGGGAATACTAATGCTCCGTTACTCATTTTTATACCACTACCTACACCACCTATAAACTGCGAGTACCCTTCTGGACATAAATCTCTTATTGATTTTGGAGTTGACCAAGTTTTTCCATCATCATCAGAATAACAAATTTTACAATCCCAGTTAGGATCTTTATGTATATTTGATAATGTCCAGTTACTCTCCCCAGTATGCCAATAATTACCCATCAACCAAATTCTATCAGTTATTTCATCATATAGAATTGTTCCGTCCATACACCTACTATATGTAGAATCCTGCCTACTATTAACCATTGCAACAGTTTTATCAATCCAAGTTTTACCACCATCAACACTTCTTGCTGTTCCTATATCTATAAAAGACTGGTCATTTCCACTATTGTATCTAATATCACTACCTGCAACTATTGTCCCATGTTTTGTAACACATATAAAAGGTATTCTAAAGTAGTTAGCATTAAAATCAACATTTTGTGCAAATAGCGTTGATACTTTTATGTTATTGTATAAATCATATTCAAGTTTATTTGCCTTGCTCGTATTATGTTCCAATTGCGAATCAAAATTATCAAGTCTATCTGGCAACCAATCATGTGATCCTCGTGAAGCAGCAACTTCTGCATTACTATTCCCTTCATTGATTACTAAGTTTTTAAATTGCTCACCTAACTTATTTTGTTTTTCTGTAGTTCCTTCTACCTCTTTATTTATAGCATCTATTCCATCATGTATAGAACTTCTTACATCTTTGCCAAATAATGCACCTTTAATATTTTCTAAATGTTTTTTAATATTTGCCATAAAAAAATCACCTCCTTATTCTGTTGGTGTTTGTAAAATTTCTAAGATAGTATCTAACTTTGTATCAAGTGTATCTATCTTATCTAATTTAGTTTTGATAATAGATATATCATTCTTAATTATAGATATATCAGTCTCAACAGAATCAATCCTTTCTGTATTATTAGTAACAATATTAGATAGCACAGTAACTAAATTTACAACCTCTTCAACATTATCTATATTGCCATTTAGTGCATTATCTAAATTTCCTATAGTTCCTCCTATAGTCACTATATTATCTTTAATGCCATTAACTGTACTTATAGTATTATTAATTTTTTCTGCAACTTCTTTAACCTTAGTAGCTGTTTTCATTATAGACAATTGATATTGTTTTATATCCTCAAATTTATCGCCTACATTTATACTTGAATTTTGAGGACTTTCTATATCTATAGTCTTTTCAACAACTCTTAAGTATTCATCAATATTCATCAAAGGATTAATAACTCTATAATAATTATAAATATCAATATTATCTAAATCTAAACCTATAAGGCTTAAATCTAGAGCACTGATACTATACTTCTTCTTAATTCTATTGTTAGATTTTAATAGTTCTTTCCCTTTTCTAAGTAAATTTTCAGGTAATGTTATATCATCCCAAGTTTCACTATCTTCGATTATCCCAAACTTAGACATAGCTTCGATATCATCTATATAATCTAATTCATTATTTATACTTGATATAGTAAGTCTTTCTTCTGTTTCAATTTCTGTTTCATTGCCTTCTTCATCAACTTCTGTTTTTTTTATTTTAGCACCTAAAGGAACTAATCTTGTTATTATATGTGTAGGATCTCTTTCTTCTTCTATGGATTTTAAATTTTTAGATAATCTAATTTCTGTACTAGATGTATAGCCAATTTCTTGCAAATAGTCTAGATACCTAACACCATTTGAATATCTTATTCTAAGCTCTCCGCCTAATCTATCTATTAATTTATCCTTTATAGTATCAAATGTTTTCTCATATCCTAGAAAACGATATAAGCTATTATTACTATCAACTACGTCAACTACCCCTACTGTAAATTTTTTATCTTCAGATACTTGTTTATTATGATTGTCTATTATTATTTCTAAAAATTGTTTAACTGTTACATTGTGATATTCTCCATATCTTTGAGTAGAATCCATTAAGTAACCTAATTCACTTTCACAAACAACTGTTTTAGTTAGTAAGCCAGTATCTTTCATAATATGCTTAGGAAGTAGTACTCGCCCTTTAAACTCAATTTTATTAGTCTTAGTATTGATGACTTCAATTAGAGTTGTAAGGGCGTGTAATTGATTATATCCAATATTATTAGGTAATATATTAAACTGAAAACTATCTATAGTATTTATTCCAAATTTAATTTGACCAGATATCCTAGGAGAATCAGGAGATGTACTAATTGTATTTATATAAGTTTCTATACCATTGTTTATTATTTTAACTAAATACAATTATAACACTTCCTTTCTAAATTTAAATTCAATCGTACCGTTACCTTTTACAGTCATATTATTTTCACCAATAGATAACTCAAATCTATAATCCTTACTAGTACCAGAATTAAATTTATATGTAGTATTTCCTTTTATAACTTCCATAGAGGAAGAACAAATAACACTAGGTATAATATTCGTAGCACTAGCATTATATATAGATATATTCTTACTTCCAGATATATCAAACTTACTATCTTGAAGTACATCTAATTCAAAGTTAAAGTCATCCCATAAGTTGTTACCTTCATAGCTGTCTCTAATTTTAAATGGATATGCTATAAAACTTACTGTTAATTCTCCTGTATTTCCATTTTCTTTAAAGTCATCATCTTCACATTCAGCTAAGAAATAATATCCTGGTATTGAATCATCATATAGAGGTTCCTTACCTCCTTGATGTAACCAATTTAACAAGTTTATCTTTTTTATATTCATATGAGTTTTTGTCTTCCCTACTATATTGAATACATATTGAAGAGATCTCTCACCATAGGTCTGTCCTCCATATAGACTTGAAAAGTCATATGAACCATTCATGAAAGGTATAGTCTCTTTTATCTTATTTTTCTTAGGACTTCCTATAGATTTAGATTTTATAGTTACATCAAAATCTTTGTAACTATGCTTATTTCCTTTTCTTATTCCAGGCATCAAAGAGCTAACCCCCTTTCACTTAAATTTAAACGATTACCATTAATGATATCTGAATACGGTGCAACAACATTTGCTATTGTTTTGCCATCTGCATTTAAATTTATAGATATTGTTGATGAAGAATTATTATTTAGATATCCCATTTTCTCCATAAGCTCAGGAATCTTACTCAATGGTAATATTGCCTCTGGACCAGCTTCTCCGCCTACCATAGCTTTCCCACTCATTGGATTAAATCCAAACATAGTAGGATTAGTCATTATCCCACCATTTTTATACCATTCTATCAATTTTGTTATCCTATAGGCTTTTTATCCTATAGTTCTTATAGTTTCCTATAAGTTCAGCATATATTTTCAACTCAATGAGTTGCAAACCACTCTTGGGAATGTTTTATTCTTTAGATACAAAGTCCAAAGGTTCAATTCCTATGCGTTACGGTGATTAAGGCTTTTTAATTCCTTAATTTACCTCGGTATTATCATGTATTTATAGTTATAATAAAGATCTTGATAAAATATCATTTATATTTGGATATTGATTGTATGGAATTCTCAATAATGAATACCCTTTATCAAAACAGAATTCATTCTTTAACAAATCATTCTTAATAATTTTTTCATATTGTAAATTCATTTCTTCTTCATCACTACTAAAATTTCCAATTCCAAAATGTTGTTTACCATCAAATTCAATTAACAATTTAATATCATTGTCTTTATTTAATATCGCAAAATCAAATCTCAACTTTTTAGATGATTTCAAAGTTTCAAATGTATACTCTGGTATATAGCTTATATTATTTGAGATAAGCCAATCCTCTATTTTCAATTCACCTTTAGATCTTGTGTTGTTGTTTTGTCTACATATTTTACAACTTCTAACATCATATCTTCTAAACATATCAAATAATGTTCTGAATTCATTTCCACAACTACACTGTATTCTAATCTTGGTATTTGAATTTTTATATTGATTACTAAGTAGCTTACATCCGCTTTTACTTTCGGATTCAATATAATTTTTAATATATTTGTAATCTAATTTTCTTTTATCTGCTTGAATATTTCTACCACATTGTTGACACTGTCTTTGACTATTGTTTTTAAAATGCTTAAATGGAACTAGAAATTCATTTCCACAACTACACATCATTAATAATTTACTATGTGCGTCAACATACTCATTAGATAACAATTTACAATCACTATTGCTTTCTACAAACTCCCTTACTTCATCGATTGACAGTCTTCGTGAAGTGGCACCGTTTAATTTTCCACATTCATTGCATTGTCTTTTGTTTCTTCTTAAAAACTTCTCAAATGTTGCTTCAAACTCATTACCACATTTACACAATAACTTTAATTTTGTAGAACTGTTTTTGTATTCATTAGATAATAATTTACAATTTGAATTTGATTCTATTATTTCTTTAACTTCATTAAAAGTATATCTTTTTATTTGTAACACCCCTTTGATACCATTTTATATAATATACATTATGGTATTTTGTAGGATTTATCAACTATAAATATTTAGATTTCACCGATTTTGGTTTGTTTTCAATAACTAATCACTTAGTTATGCGGCATTTCTACCGAACTTTGGTACACTTGGCGGATTTAAACTAAATTTACCGCTAATACTAATATGAGGTAACTTTAATTTCGGTAAGGACCAACTAAAATTAAAGAATGATTTTATTTTCTGAATCGCATTATTAACTTTATTTTTAGCATTTTCCATTTTTTCATTAAATCCATTAACTATCTTTTGAAGAACTGTATTTACTATATTAGCTGCTCCTTGAAAATCACCACTAAATATAGCTTTAATTAAAGAAATTGCAGTTTTAACAACGCTTGTAGCAGTATTCAACTTAGATGTAAAGAACCCAACTATAGATGTAAGAATACTTGCTGCTAATGCTAATATTTGACTTAATCCATTATTCCATACAACCTTTATTAAACCCCACGCCGTAGATATTATATCCTTCACTATTGACATAACATTAGATATTATAGATTGTATTTGTGAAAATACTTCATTTACCTTATTTCTAAAGTTTTCATTTTCATTATATGCTTTTACTATAGCAGCAACAAATACGCCTATCACTGATACTACAGCTATAATAGGACCAAGTACACTTGCCATAACTCCTATTAATCCACTTATACCACTACTAAGAAATGCTACTACTCCACCTGCATTTGTTATAATTGGAGACATTGTAGCAAATGCAAAACCTACTTTACCAACAAATGAAATTAATGTACCTAATACAACTAAAACTGGACCAATTGCTGCTAAAAGACCTGCTATTATTAATATTGTATTCTGCATTTCTGGACTAAGATTTTGGAATCCTTCACAAAGTTTAGATACAAAATTTGCTCCTTTTTCTATATAAGGTAAAAATCGTTCACCTATAGTTATTCCTACGCCCTCAAGTGCAGATTTCATTTTAGTTATGGCACCTTGTGCTCCACTATTCATAGTTTCAGCCATCTTACTAGCTGCGCCATCAGCATCATTTATGTATCCACTTAGTTCATTAAATCTCTCTCCTGAATTTGCTAACAGTGCATTTACTGATTTTAAATCAACCTTGTTAAAAATACTATTTAAAACTTGTGTCTGCTCACCTTGTGTCATTGTACTTAAAGTACTATCTAAATCCTTAAATATATCATTAAGAGGTCGCATATTACCTTGAGCATCAAATACTTCAAGTCCTAATTCTTGCATTTTCTTAGCAGCCTTGTCAGTAGGTGCAGATAAGGATAAAATTACGTTTCTAAGTGCAGTTCCTCCTTCTGCTCCTTTGACACCATTATCTGCTAATATACCTAGTGCCGTATTCATTTCAGTAGTACCGCCTGCTAATACCTTAGCCGTTCCTCCAACAGTCAATATAGCTTCTCCTAATTGAGCTACACTAGTATTTGATTTTTGAGAAGTCTTGGCCATTTTATCTACAAAACTTTCAGTAGTACCTGCCATTTCACCTAAAGCTGACATACTATCAGTTACCATATCTGATGCAGTCGCTAAATCCATACCACCTGCTGCTGCTAAGTTTAAAACACTTGGTAATGTAGATACAGATTTATCTACATCATATCCTGCAAGAGCCATATAGTTTAAGGCTTCAGCTGCTTGAGATGCACTAAATTGAGTTGTTTTACCCATATCTTTAGCAGCATTTTCTAATTTTTTGAAATCCTCACTCCCATTAGCTATTTCCTCTGATGTCATTCCCATAGTTGCAGCAACTTGATTCATAGAACTTTGGAAATCCATAGCAGTTTTTCCACTAGCAACAGCTAATGCGGTTATAGGAACAGTTAGTCCTACAGTTAATTTCTTACCTACACTTGATATCTTTTCTCCTGCTTGCCTCATTTTATCAAAGGTTTTTCCAACTGAGTTACCTTTCTTATCAATAGAATCAAGTTTCTTTAGAGCTTCCTCATCTTTGATAACAATGCTACCAAACAGTTTAAAAATTTCCATATTCTATACCTCCTTTCTAGCTTTCTTTTGCCTTATCTCAGCAACATCTTTTAATATGTCATCCATACTAGAAAGTGTACTTGTAGTTGGAGTTATAAGTTTATTCTTATAATCACCAAAACTTACAAATGTCTTTTCATCCATATTTGGATATAGCGTAAGCCACATACTAAAGGCTTTATTTTCAAAATCTTTTTCATATGCTTTGTTTATAAGATTAATCGCATTTTCCCAATTCATATTAAAGATATAATCAATATTTGAATATCTGCTTAAAAGAAGATCTAAACAGTCATCTACATCAACTTGCTTACAAGTGTAAAAAAATTACTATCTTTAACCATATTTTTAAATTCAACTATTACTTCTGCGACTTCATCTAAATCTTTATTTCCAAATTCTTCACCAGAACATCCACATAAATCGCCTAAAAACTCATTAACTTCATCTTGAGCTAAATGTAAATTCTCAAGTACACTTTTAAACATATTTATACCTACATTTATTTGCATAGATTCCGTATCTTTAGAACCTACAGTAACTCCACTCATATCTATATTAAAATCAATCTTCTTTAATATTCTAGACATCTTAAATATGTCATTTCCATTTAATTTTCTTAGTTTCATAAATTATCCCTCCATTTTTTCAAGGTATAAATACCTTAAAATATTTTTACAACCACCTTAGAATCGATTCTATGAGGTCGATTTTTTCAATAAAAAAATAGCACTAAATTAATAGTGCTATTTTTTTATTATTTTATAAATTCAACGTCCCAAGGTTCATTTTCCATATCGTCTTCAGCATATGTACCTACATATGTTAGTGATTGTATAACTTCATCTTTATCTTGTAACGTCCAATCTAAATTTTCTAGGTTTATAGCATTTTTTAAGGTTATTATAACTCCTTTGCCTTGTTTGGTCTTTCCAGTCCATTTTACAATTTTATAATCATCTTCACTTATATCTGTTTTTCCTGTTACTTTTGTACTTCTTTCTGTAGTTTCAGATGTCATACCTGGATAATAATTTGTAAAATCTTCAGGTAACATACTAAGAGCATTCATAGTAAGTTTCGGAACAGATTTATCTATAACAGTCCTATTCTTAACAGGACCTCTATCTCCATCTGCTTCTATATCTCTATATTCTCTTTCAATTGCAAATTGACCACCGCCTCTAGTTATGGCTATATCTTTTCCACCTATAGAGAATACTCCATGTCCTAAAATTATCATATCTATTTGTCCCTCCTATTTAAAATAAGTTTGAACATTAAATCTAAGTTGCCTTCTTTTTAATGTTTTATCTGGATCTTCTACCTTTAATCTTTGTTGCCTATAAAATGTAGGTAAAACAAATTCATTAGGTAAATTAGCCTCATCTAATAATCTATCAATAGTGTCTGCTAAGTCCTCTATGACCATTGATGAATTATTTCTATCCCATATATCAATCGTTAGTATTAAATCATCTCTATGACTTTTTAATCCATCATTTATATTAAATACAATATATGGATATTCTGCATTCTTTGGTGCATTTTCATGATACACTCTAGGATGCTTACTTTTTAAAGTATCTAAAATTAATTTAAGTAATTTATTCATCACTATTCAACTCACTATATACTTGTTTTGTTAAAGTCGTAATTGTATCAACATTTTCAAGTACTGTAGGCATTAAAAATGGTTCTGCACTCATTTGACTATTGCCAAGTTCCCATGCAGGTGCATAAAAGGACTTACTACCAATTAGTAAGTCCTTTTCTTGCTTTCTTGCCCAGTATTGTATGCTTCTTCTTAATCTACCACTTTTTCTACGTGCTTTTCTTCTTACTTCACTTGCTAAAAATTGTCCAATAAAATTATATACACGCTCAGGCTTCTCCTGTATTTTCTTTTTAGCCTTATCAACTTTTGAGATATATGATTTTTGCTCTGACCTAGCCTTAGCCATTTACAACACCTTCTAATATAATTTCTAACTTATCTACACTTACTTCATAAGTTCTAATTATCTTATATTCTTTGTTGTTATACCTTGCTTGTGTCTCATCTTCGTATTCAAATGAATTTATTTCAAACTTAATTTCAGGTTTAAATCCACTAGCCTGTGCTTGGTAAAATTCACTCTGTTTAATACTTTTTCTTTTACCAAAGATCTCTTTATATTTTTTTATTGGTATATTATCACCTATTTCATTTTGTTCTGTTATTATATCTATTAACTCTAATACATCATCAAAACTACTCATTATAATCACCACACAAACTTAAATGTTGTTTTAAAGATTCATATGATGCTTGATACTTCTCACTATATTTATTATCTAATCCAAAATTAGCCTTACAATATGTTTTTATTGCTTGACGTATTAAAGGATCATCCTCTTTTACATTAATTATTCCAGATATTTTTAAATCTATCTCTGCCGATTGAATTAAATCTGATATTTCTTCATCAAAGGCACTACTTTTTATTCGTAGTGCCAATTTGATAGATTCTAACATATAAATTCACCTATTCTATGCCTTTTTTAATATAACTAAAGAATCCTTTTGAAGTACTTTACCATCAACTAACATTATAGCCTTAGTTACTTGATCGTCAGTGTCATTATCTTCGTATCTTTTCATAGTCATATTTAAGTTTGTATTTAATACATAATCTTTAAAGTTGAATAAGAAAGCAAATGCTTCTTGTGATGTTGCTGCATCAAATGAAGGTAAGTAGTTACATAATATAACTTGTCTACCTAATAAAGTTCTTTCAGGTTTACCACCTATTCCATAGTTAACTCTCGCTATTGGTTGTCCAGCAGAATCTTTCATTCCTTGATATGTCATAAATGTTTTTTTATTCATGCAGTAAACTGCCCCAGATTCATATTCTAAAGGTAATGCACTTTCTGCATCTATTAAAGTATCATAATCTATAGTATCAACCTCTAAACTTTGTCCTTCATTTGGAGTTTCTTTTAATATACCTTTTGGTTGACCTACTCCAGTACCATTTATTATAGATTCCTCTATCGCCTTTGTCATCGCTTCAACTACATTATTTATTAAAGTAGTTTCAAATACTGGTAATGCCATTGTATCCATTTCTAAAGACATAGATACTGCACATCTTAATTTATAATAAGCAAATGTTATTGTACCTTGTACTGGTTTCTTTTGTTTATCACTTGTTGCTCCTTCTGCTACCCAAGATGCAACAGGCTTAACTGTAGATGTAGGAACTGTTACTCCACCTTTTATAGATGTTCTAGTAACTAACGGTAATATCATTCCAGTAGCTTCTATTTTTTCTATTATTTTTTCTAATACTGTAGTAGGTATCATTACTGAAGCATCTGTAGTTTTAGTATTTTCATTTGCATTCATAAATTCTCTAGGCATTTCAACCCCTCTTGATACATAGTTCATAAATGCTTTTCTATATTCTACTGAATTAGTTAAATCTTCTTCTATTGCATTACTTGTATTTGCTAACACAGTTCCTCCGATAATATTTTTAGAGTTATTCTCTAAGTTTGTTACTTTTGCATTATCTTTTAATGCATTTAAGTTAGCTGTTGCTTTAGATCCTTCTTCAAATTTATTATCTAACTCTTTTATTTCTTCCATTTTAGCATTAGCATCTTCTATTTTACCTTCATTTATTAATGTTTCTGCCTCATTGTATAATCCATTTCTTAATTGTAAATACTGTTCTCTGTTCATATTATTTTTCTCCTTTTAAATTTAATAATTTTAATTTTGCTTGTAGTTTTTGTTGCATAAAAAAATCAACCGTACTTTCTTTAGGTTGATTCATAATTGGATTAAAGTTTCTAAACCTTTCAAGTAAGTTATTATCTATCTTACTTACTGAGTTACACATACTTACTGCACTATTTTTTAATAGATCTACCATTGATTTATCTACTTTTTCATCAGTAAACATTATTTCATCAATAAGACCTAATTCTAATGCTTCTTCTGCGGTAAGCCATGTTTCTTTATCCATCATCTTTTTAATTTCTTTTTCATCTAGTCCAGCTTTCATTATATAGGCATTAGATATTGTTTTATTTGCTTTTTTTAATATTTCTGCTGTATGCTCCATATCTCTATAATCTCCACTAGCTTTTGTTGAAACATTGTGTATCATTATCTCTGCTAAAGGAGACATTTTGCATTTACCAGCCATAGCTATAACACTTGCTATACTTGCACATAGTCCATGTATTTCAATTATTACATCGCCTTTATATGTCATTAGCATATTGTAAATATCGCATCCAGCAAAAACATCTCCTCCGCCACTGTTAATTCTAACGGTTATTGGTTGTCCATTTGCTCTACTTAATGCATTCTGTACTGTCTTTGGAGATACTGCTTGTATTCCATACCATGAATATAGCCACTCATTTCCACTTGGTATTACTTCACCTTTTACATCAACGAATATCAATACTATTCACCTCCTTTCACAACTGCTGTATCTAATCTTCTTATTGGTTCATCTCCACCTTCTATAGGATGTAAATTAAGTGCTTCTCTCCATTCATTAGGTGTTAATGCTCCTCTATCTACCATTTGAACTAAATTTAATTTAGTTGATATACTGGCATATTGTAAATTAGATGCTTCAAATACAATTTTATTTCCAAAGCCTCTTTCTCTTCTAGTAAATAGCTTTCTAGTAAATTCATTACTTAGTTGCATAGCTAAAGGTTCTATTTCAGCTTCAAAATAAGAAATCCACTCATCTTCTGTATATTTACTTTGTACTATTTTTTCATTTGTATTAAAAAACGAATAAATACGTTGTACAGTTTTTTCAGTTTGAGTTGCATTTGGTACATAATCTTTAGGTTCTACTTGTTTTGCATCAAATTTAGCATCTGTAGCAGCTGCCCCTCCACTATTTTCTATATTTAAGAATGTATTAGTGAATTTTTTAGTCTGCTCTTCCATATCTTCCGGTCTAAGTGTTTGATTGAATTTAAGTAACCAACGTATTATTCCACCATTTTTAACAGCCTTTACAATACCTTGATCTGTTGTATTTACTATTTCCATTAATGAAGTAAGAGCCTTTGTTGGACTATCTCCAAATATGTCATTCTCATTGAAATCTTTTCTAATATGTATTAGATCCTCATATGGATAAGTTACCATCTTACCATTTCTCATATTAAATCTTATATAGAGGTATCCTTCCTTATCATATAGCGCTTCCATACCATTAGCTATTATCGGATATAACTCCATAGGATATCCATTTTCATCTCTATGTATATATATAAAAGCATTATTATTTAGTTCAAGTTGAGTTGTTATTTTCTCGAATAATACTTGTCCTGACATATATGGATTAGGGTCCTCTAATAAAAATCTAATATATGGCTCTGGATTAATTGAAAATCCTTCTGTAGAGTTTCTTATATGTTTAGGTACTAATTTACCTATTGCCTTAGCTTTTGGTCTTATACATGAACGTACAATATCTGATTGATACAAATTTCCGTTCCAAGTATAAAATCCATTACCTTTATCAATTATCATTTCATATCTAGTTAGCGATGGATTTTTGTTAAAAAATTTATTTAGCATTCCCATTTTTATCACCTCCTTTCTAAATTATAGATTGATACTCTGACATCTTATCTTTCAATACTACATATCCGATTATTAAAGATACCGCTCCATCTATACGTTTACGTGAATCTACTCCTTTAATTGGTTGTATATTACCATTTATATCAACTTTTATTTCAGTATTAGATAAGCACCATTTATCTATTGTATTATTGTTATATATAACCTTATGAGCCATTAAATCTGCTCTTAATTCTTTCATAGGAGATGATAAAGTAAGGACACCTTGTCTAACTTTAATCATAGCTTCTTTTCCAAATTCATTTTCATATGCTAATAATAAACTATCATCAACATGCCATGGATCATAACCAATCCAAGGAATATAAATATCATATTCATCTCTTATTTCTTTAAACCACTCTAACATATGATATTTATTAACCTTATTACCAGGACATACTCTTAATAATCCTTGTTTTTCCCATAATTTATAAGGAACCCCATCAGCTTCCTTGTTATCTTCCAAATTATTAAGTTTTCCTTCTGGAATAAAGTACATTGACATTACATAGATATTTTCATCATTAGGTCTCATACATAATACTTTAGCACTTGCTAAGTCTGTAGTTTCTGCTAAGTCAAAGCATCCTATGCCATATCTGAATCCCATATCTTTAATATCAAACTTAGTTTCATTATTAAGTTCATCCCATCTAAGCCATGCACTAGAAGAGTTTTCCTTCATGTTAAAATCCTTAACCATTACCGTAGCTTTAAATGTTGGGTCATTCTTAGCTTTATTTACATATTCTCTTAAAGTATCTACTTTCTTTATTGTCCCAAGTCCTGGATTAGCTTTTATCCAACATTCTTCTTTATCCCATTCATCTTTATCATCTAATTCATAAATAAATGGTAAAAATGTATCATCTATAACTTTATTTTCATCAGTAGAGGTATATCCATCTAATACTTTACAAGCATAATCATATTGAGCATCAAATATAGATTCTCTTACAAATCCATTTGTAGTTATACAAAATAGTAAAGGTTGATTTCTAGATGACATAGATTGTTTCATTAGGTCATATAAATCTCTATTCTTAATAGCTGCTAACTCATCAATAGTTATCATATGTCCATTAAGTCCATCAAGACCATTTGAATTACTTGCCAATGCTTTTATATACGATAAAGTAGGGTTAAAAAATAAATCTGATTTTCTTTTTCTTATATGTTTACTCAGTAGTGGAGATTGTTTTACCATATTATGAATTTCATTAAAACACTTTTGAGCCTGTTCGAGTTTAGTTGCAACACAGTAGTTTTCTGCGGCACCTTCTCCATCTCCTATGAGCATATATAAATTAACTGCGGCTAACTCAGTTGTTTTGCCATTTTTTCTGCCTTCTATAGTTAAACTTTCTTTATATTTTCTAAGACCAGTATCTTTATGCACAAATCCAAATATAGCTTGAAACTTAGCTTTTTGAAATAATTCTAGTTTTAAAGTAGTTCCCATATTTCCTTGTGCTTGTTTACAAAATGTTTCTATAAATTCAATAGGCTTAAGGCTTAATTCTAAATCAAATATATAATCGCCTTTAGGATTATATAAATCATCAACTAACTTAGCATACACTTGCTTTATTCTATGACAAGCAACTATTTCTCCTGATAGGATTTTTTGATAATATTCTTCTATGTATGTCTTTGTCATTTCTTAATTTTATTCCTATTTAAAAATTCAAGAAGTTCATCAGCTTCTTCTTTTTTAACTTCTACTGGTAAAAGATCTATTAGTTGCTTCATAACATTTGAATAACGTTGAATAAATGTTGTATATATTTTAACTTCGGGTCTTTCTCTATTGAATCTTTGTTCCCCCTGCTCAAATACTTCAGTAAATCCATTCTTTAATAAATTATCTCTTAGTTCTTCTAAAGATACTTTTATAAATGCAGATTCATTTATAAGTCCTTCAAGTACCTTTGATTTTTCTTTAGGGAAATCTTTGTATAATTTCTTAATTCTGTTTATTTCTTGCTTAATATTTTTTTCTTTGTCTAAATCCTTCTCAAATTGCTCTTTTAATTGTTCGACTTTGCTTTTCATTATACCCCTCCCTATTTTTCAAAATTTCATGTGGAGGAAAATTAAAGTCCACTCCGACGGTCTCCTATAGGGCCTCCCTAAAATATTTATAGGGGGGCTGTAACAGGAACTAATTCTCCATTCTCATTGAACTTATATTGCTCTTTAGTAGGATTTACTTTCCTATGTATAGCAACATGACAGTTCCTACAAAGCAATACTAGATTATCTTCTCCTAGAGTTATCTCTGGATCATTTATATTCTTAGGACTTAACCATATAATATGATGTACTTCCTCTCCTGGTGCTCCACATTTATTACATAAACCATGATACTTATTGAATATATATTCTCTTGCTTTTGTCCACTGCTTACTCTTGTAGAACTTCCTACTGAATTCTCTAGCCATTAACTCACCTCAATTCAGCTTCATAAAAACAATAAAAAATACGCTTATTTTTATACGAACATTGTTTATGTTTCAACGCTTATAGTTTGTATTTAATATCAATAAATTCCTTATTTACCTAGAGAATACGGAATTATTTTTTTATGTTTTCTTCTATTATAGTGAAAATAAAAAATCACTCTTAATTCTATTTATATTATTTTTTAGGAATTAATAAATAAAAATAAAAAAACTTACAGAAAATCATCTAATGATTTACTATAAGTATCGTACTTTAATCTTTCTAAATCTAAATATAATTTAGTTTCTTCTATACTAGAATGTCCTAGCATTTCCTTAACTGCTATTATATCATACCCACTTTCAACATATATCTTATATGCATATGTCTTTCTCATGCAATGAGCCGTTGTATAATATAACCCTAAATATTCTCCTGCTCTTTTAAGTATCTTACTAATAGTATCTACTTCTATTGGTCCTTCTCCTTTATTAGACTTAAACATATACTCCCAATCTTCTTTATCTGATATATATTGCTTAAGTTTAACTTTTAATTTAGGACTTAAAGGAACTCGTCTTGGTTTAATATTCTTTTTCCTTATGTTTTTAGTATTAACTTTTTTACTTTCAAGAATAATAAACTCATTAGTTTTTATTACATCCTTTATTTCACCTACTGTTAATCCTACTAAATCTCCTGCTCTATATCCTGTTGTTACTCCAATTTGAAATAGTATTGCATTTCTTTTACCGAAATTATTACTACTTGCCTCTAAATAAGCAATCATTCTTTTTACATCTCTAGTATTTTTTATAGGTTTTGATGCTCTTTTTACTTTTCTCATTTTTAAGACATCCTTGTTCTCCTCTCTTATCAAAGTTTGGTTTCTTTCTCATTTCAATATCAACTATCCTTAACTTTTCATCCTCTAAATCATGGATCATCTTAACAACATCATCAACATCTCTCCATTTTTTCATATCCAAAACCCCTTGAATATATATTTAAATATCAAAAAGACCCATACTTAAGTATGAGCCTTCTTGGATTTGTTGAAATAAAAATACATCAAACAGTAACTTAAAAATAATAAACGTAAAATTTAAGATACTTGTTGCCCTTATTACAAAAAGGCTACCTCCTATCTTACCAATTAAACAATTTATTATTAGTTTATAGTCTGCTTTACCTTAACAGACTTAGTTCTCTTTTTTCGTTAAGTTATATTAATTTGTGCAAGTCGCAGGAGTTGCACCTGCCATCTAGTAACTCTCCATTTATTGCCACCATATATATCGCTATCAACTCTGCCTTTATTTTTCTCTAGCCTTCGTTTCTTCTTAGCATCACAGATATGATCCTTGCTATGTACTCTCATACATACAGAGCAAGATATTAATCTAGCCATAATATTTCTCCTATTGCAATAAAAAAGGCAAGTCAGTTTATTACAATATATAATCAACTTAACTTGCCTTTTTTATTTAGCTTATTATTTTGTTATATCAGTTTTTTAAAGAGGTACATCTAATTATGCGTTTAGTGAATATCACATCTTTCGACACTACTATATTACCTTATTTTTATATGTAGTTTCCAGTCCATTTTTTCGTCATTTTTCCGTCACTTTTTCGTCATTTTTTCGTCATTTTTCCGTCATATTTAGCTACTTTTTTACTGATTCCATTCCATATTTCATAAAAGCTATTTCTTTTAATGCCCAACGTTCGTATCTTCTAACTGTACTTTCTGTTAGATTTAATTTTTCTGCTACAAATTCATATGCTTCAAATTTATTATATCTATTATTATAAACATATCTAGTTTCAATAACTTTCTTTGATACATCCTCTAATCTATCTAATATGTTTTCAAATCGCTCCCTGTCACTTTCTAAATCTTCTATTTCATTAGATAGTTTTTCAATTTCTTGTTCTCTTTCTAAAATTAAATCATCTATGCCTTTTATATTTCTTGTTGTACTATTACCTGTTAGTCCTCTAGCTCTTCTACCTTCTAAGTCTTTACTTAGGATCTCTAAGTCTTTTTTTAGTGCATCTAGTCTTTTAACCTTATTGCCCTCTTCTTCAACATATATCATTGCTTTTGCTATGTAGTCATTTTTAATATCCATCAAACGTTCCCCCTTTAAGTTGTTATAATTTAATATATTTTTCTATCGTTTCTTTAGCTTCTTCAAATCCATTACAGACTACAGCTTTATATCCTTGCTCATTCAGTTTATTAATCCATTCTCTTTGTTCTTTGCTAGTTCTTCCGTTTCCATATTTCATTTCTATGTATAAACCATGATAATTTTTTCGAGAAACTGGAAGGCATAAGTCAGGAACTCCCTTTTTTAAACCTTCTCTTTTCAGCTTCTTACCTTGATAATTACTTCTTTTACCTTCGTTAGGTATATGGTATATAAGTGATAACTCTGGATATATGCAGACATTTATATTACACCAATCTATTAATGCCATTTGTTCTGTAGATTCGCTTCTTTTCATATTTCTATACATTTTTAATTTTCTACCTTTTCTATTTTTAAGAATCTAAATTCTTCATTTATTTTTTCTACTTCTATCTTACAACTTCCTAAAATTTTGCCTAGTTCATGACAGAACTCTGTTCTATTCTTTTCTAATTCTTCAAATTCATCTATATTTATACTCATACTTACGCTTATGAGGTCTTGTTTTTTATATTCTTTTATGCAATTTAAGATACTTTCCAATTTTATGTTCATTTTCTTCCTCCATCTTTGTACCTACTAGGAATATATTAATTTTAATTATTTATTTAATAGGTGAGTTATGCAGATCTGTATCATGCCTACTAATATCCCTACGAAGTATGTTGAATGATCAAACCTCCTATTTCCATAAAAACTTTATTTTAAGGGAAATGTCTTTATATTTCTCCCATCACAGTTTTGACCCAAATAGCTTTTTGAATATATTCTTCATCTATTTCAAATTTAATTCTTGACTTCTTTTGACTATCAATAATTTCATAAATAACACCAGCTACTTGTTCTACTGATAACTGTGTAGATGGTGCTATATTTTTAGCAAGTTCTAATATTTCTTTCTCCATAATATCCTCCTGTATATTTAAATAAAAGTTTTATTTTAATGACTTTTATTCATGATTAATTTTATTATAAATACTCATAACATCTTTACCATCAATAAATCTTATAACATTGGTTGTTACTAATGTTATTACTAACTCTTTTTTTTCATTAAATTTCATTTTATTACACTTAAACACTATTTCATTATCTTCAGAAACATAAATATTTAAAACCTTATACATTTGCAAATCTTGTTTACAATAGTCAAATACTTGAACAATACAACCTATTTTTATATCTTTGATATCCATAACTTCCTCCAAATTTCATTAAAAGTTTTATTTTATCTTTAAGCCTTTACGTTCATATATAAAGCCACATTCACACACATAATATTCACATGTATAATTACACTCTAATACTTCTCCACATACTGGACATACTAACTTTAACATCTTTCTTCTCCTTAAAATTTTGATTTTAATTAGAATTTCTGCTGTGATTTATAAAAAAATCTAACTTTTACTTTAATAAATGAATTATTTTAATTAGAATTAATATCATAGTTTCTAATATATTTTTTATATTCATAATGTAATAATAAAATTATAGGTATTGAAATAATAGTATCAACTATATCAGGTCTAATTTTTCTTAGAAAAATTAATTCTAATCCCTGCCATATAAGAGTTAGTAAAGTGGCTATGCCCACTAGCTCTACCCATTCTCTTATTATATATTTTAATAAACTCATATTTTCTCCTTAATAACTTTATTTTAATAACTTATTTATTATTTATATGAATCTTTGTACATTTTCTTATATTTAAGAACATCTTGAATGGTCTTATCAGTATTATCACATCGTTTACTTCTAAATATTTTTATATATTCATTTCTTGCTTGTCTATAGTAGTTTCTATCTTGTCCATTCGATATATCTAAATTATCAAATATAGCTAACTTACTTGCAACCTTTTGAAACTTATTCATAACTTCCTTCTCCATCTAAAAAATAACATTTTACAATATTATCACATCTGCTACATTTTAATATGCTATCATTAACTCAGAAATTTTCTTCTTTCATTTTTTTATGCCTCCTAATTAAATAAAAATTATATTTTATTTATCTTTTCTTTCATAAGTTGCACAAAACAATCTATACCCTTTAACTTGGCAAGTTTTTTCTTTTTTACAATTTTGACATATCATTTATTCTTTCTCCTAGTGAACTTCTTCCAGCTTCTTCAACATCACTTCTAAAATGGT
>UMCP01033577.1_pt1 | contig 33679 bp, 49 predicted proteins | sample 1964261 | NCBI WGS metagenome assembly UMCP01 (sample SAMEA4835971, study PRJEB28245) | human gut metagenome | biome: gut microbiome; material: fecal sample | place: Denmark | collected 2008
AGCACTAGCATTATTATTTCCTGTATTATGTATAGTTATCGTGGTTGGTGCTATTTTCACATTTGGAATACAATGTCCTTTTGGTACTATATCTACTATTACTTTAGCATTTCCTATTTTAGTTTCATCTAATCTATTATTTTTCATAATTAAACACCCATCTTTTCTTTTTTATTATTTTCAGTTGTAAAAGTATCCAACATATACTCTATAAATTCTTTTAACTTACATGGTATAGGTATATTACTTTTTGTTAAGTTTTTCATAGCTGATAAAGTTTCAAATGCTATAAAACATAAACAAAATAGCTCACACACACCTATACTATCAATTCTTATAACGTCAATAAATTCATTTGGTAAGAACGCTATTAAATTAAAATCTACTACTAAATCAACAAGTTTTAGAAATAAAGCACTTCCTATCATACCAACTTTTCGTATTATCCCATTTATACCAGCACTTGAATTAATCTGTTTTTCTTTTAATGCTCTAAGTATTCCTAAGAATAAATCCCATATACATGCTATTAACAAAATCTTTATAAAAGGATTATCTTGTAAAGTATTAAATAAATCCATTAAACACACCACCCTTTAAAAAAATAAGACTAGGAAAATTAATCCCTAGCCTTTTACAATTAAATTATCTTTGGTCCAGTAATTCTTTTAACTCTAAGCCTTGCTCAACTGTTATTAATCCATCAGCTACAAAGTTAGTTATCTTTAATTCCATAGCTTCTTTGTTTGGGTATCTTTTAGCTATTATCATTTTCTTTAAATTCTCATACCAATTCATAATACATACTCCTTTTTAAATTAAATTAAGCATATTTTAAGCTATATGCTAGGGCATAAAAATAACACCTATATTAAAGGTGTTTCCTCTTCTATTACTTTTGGATTATGTTGTTCCTCTATTATTTCAAATAAAGTAGAGTGCATTTCATCTGAAATAACAAAGTCCATCCAGTAGAAAATAATTAAGTTTTCTATATATTCTCTGTTGTAATTATCTTTTCCTACTAAAATATTATTTAATATTAACTCGTATAAGTCGTTATCATATTCAAAAGAGTTTCTAAGAGTTGCTACATCTACTTTAAAGCTAACTGTATCAGCATTATATCTACTTGCTAACATTAATCTATTTTGAGTTATCATATAGCTAGTTATATCACTTTCTAGTAAACTAACTTTCTTTTGTAATAAGCTAACTACATTAGATATATTATTATGAACTTTTAATGTAGTTTTAGGAGATAAAACACCACTTTCAACTATGAAATTAGTTTCTCCGTTATACGTTATTAAATCTATGTTAGTACATTCATATACTTTTTCTTCTGCTAGTTGATATACTACTGTTACGTTGTTAGCTTGTAACCATTGTTTTAATTCAGTTACATCTGTAAAGTTATTATTTATTATTATATGAGTACCTATACTATCCGTACCCGATATACTTATCCCAATATGGTTATAGCTATACACATCACCAAATATTACAGTTGGTAATAAATCTGATATTATATTAGGTGATGTTTTCGTATTAAATGAAGCACTAGGTATATCAATAGCGTTAAATTGGATAGATTGTCTATATGTCGCTGGTGATATCGTTGATGAATTTGTATCATTATTCCAATTCTCACTACCATTTAGCACTACTCCTGCACTTCTTTGGTGATAGTAATACTTACCATTAGCGTGTTTCTCTATACTATCCCATTCACGAAGTATAGGTTTTTCCCACGCTTGAGTTTCTTCATTGTAGTATAAAAGACGTTTTTTATCGTGTTTTCCTTGAATAGTGCCTGTGTGTGGCTTTTTAGAAACAGTTACATCTGTTATAGTTGACGCTCCTGCATTTTTCCAAAATCTGAAATACACTTCGGCATCTTGTGTACATACATAAGGTTTACTAAAACTTGCACAATTTACTTCTTCTTTTGCTATCTCAAATATAACATCCGACCAAGAAAACCCACCTTTTCTATATAATCTAACATTAACTATATTTGAAGATTTTCCACTAAAATAATATATGTTTCCTGCTTTTAATTTTAAATTAACACCAAAACCGAGTGCATTATCAGATGACACTTTGATACCATCAAGCATAGGTTCACATGAAAAAGGTAAATTATCTTGGACTACGATTTTGCTCGTAGTAAATAAATTCTCATTAACACTCTCAACACTTACTTCATTTACATCTTGACCTACTGATTTAAGTCCTTCTATATATCCACTTGGTGGATTTTGTGTGTGGTCGCCTTCTAGGAGAATTATATTGGAAATTGTAGCTGTTGAAGTTGTATCATCGGATGTAGGGTCAAAATAAAAACCTATAGCACTATAATCTGTAACAGAAGTGAATGTTACTATATGAGTACCATTCCCTTTATTTGATACAATAGTATTATTATTCCATATTTCGTTTCTATCTTTATCCTGTTGTTTAAATTTTAAAGGAATCGTTTCAGTAACATTTGTCGCTGTATATATTAAAGTATATATCTTATTAGTTTGAGTAAAAATCTTTAAAGGAACCCATACTACAGTACCAACGCTAGCATTTGGTGTTATTGTAATCGGTGTAATAGATTTACCTAAATTCACAAGCGTCTTACCTTCTAGCTTCACATCCTCAAAATACCCATTACTCGTTTGTTCAACAGTAGTAAAATCACTTTCAGTAGTAACAGTAGATACTGTACTTTCTTCAAGTTTCTTAACTCTATCTAACTCTTTATTTAAGTTATTGATTTGTTCAGTATGTGTATTAACAGTAGCACCTAAACTCTTTGGTACTTGTGCTTTTATCGTTCCTTCTATTTCACAACCAAATGAAATGTTAGTTTTGTTAGCAAAAGTTCTTAACTTGATTTGTTGGTCGTGTGGTAATGGTATGAATTGAGGTTGAGTAGTTAAATACTTCAAATTAATATTATTTGTTTTCAACCATTTTTTCATACCATTAACATCTACACTTTCAAGTTTTGATTTTAGTATTTTAACAGTAAAGAAAACAGCATTACCTATCCAACAACCTTCTTTATCAGAAGAATTTCTATCTGCACTATAAAGTAGGTGATTAAATTTGTTACAGAATAGTAAACTTGTCTTTACATAGTTTTTATTATCAACAACACTAAAATCAAACACTGCATAATTAGGGTGTATATCACTAGCATTACTCATAGTAATAGTACAATTTGTTTCATTAAATAATATATCAACAGAGTTATCCTCTACTCCCCATACTCCATCTTTACAAATTAATCTATCTGCTACATCTCCTACTTTTTCAAGTGGTGTAGGTGATAAAATAGTTAATTTATCTTCGATATATGGCTCGTATTGAGTTGCTTGTGTGCCTTCTTCAAGTTGAATTACATAATCATCGTCTGCAACATTAATGTAGTAAAACACCATATAAGTAAAATTAGTATTATTAACTACTCTATACTTATTATCACCTAATCCCGAAGGTGTTAGTAAAACATTTGCAACATCTGAAAAACTAGGCATTTTATTAAACATAGCTATAGAAGTTCTAGTTATAGCCTTGTTAAACGAAATAGTATAAGTAGCATTAGGCTTAACTTTTACTATTATTGACCTAGTAGTATTATTAGATGTAAGAGCATTAGTGCTACCATCAATATAACCATTTATTATATTTTTAGTGCCAACTAAATTCTTCCCACGAGATAAAACAGGTATTTCATATAGTTCTTGACCTTCTACCTTATCACCAACAGAACGTATATCTGCAAGGTTTGAAGCACTTTGTATAGTATTACCAAGTATCTCTACACCCTTTAAGTAGCCGACGCTACTATCAGTAGATATATGACTTCCTTCTACAGGTGCATAAATTTCTTTAGCTTTTTCTATATCTCTATCAAGTCTAGCTTTTAGAGAAGTTTCTCCATCACGAGCATCTATTACTTCTGCATCTTGTTGTTGTTTAGAAGTAAGTGCATTAAATCTATTTTCTACTTCATTTACTTTATTTGCTACAGTATTAGTCATATCAGATTTAGCACTATCTAATTCAGATATTTTACTATCAACTTTAGTACTTATACTAGATACAAAGTTATCTTTAGTAGTATTTAATTCAGATATTTTAGTATCAACTTTAGTACTTATACTAGATACAAAGTTATCTTTAGTAGTATTTAATTCAGATATTTTAGTATCAACTTTAGTATTTATATTAGATACAAAATTATCTTTAGTAGTATTTAATTCAACTATCTTTTTATCAACTTCATTTACTTTATTTTCAAATACATATTGCCTAGAAGCTTCATTTTTTTCTCTAACTGCTTCATTAGCTTTTCTAGTGTTTTCATTAGATATTCTTTCAACTTCATTAGATACTCTTCTATCTTCTTGTGATTTTCTATCTAATTCATTAGACTTTCTTTCTTCTTCTTTAATTTTTGCACTATTAGTATAATTTTCAAAGTTATTAGCATTAGCTTCTGCATCAGCTATAAAAGAGTTATATCTATTTTGTCTTTGAGTTTCAGCTTCTACCCTTTTAGTTTCATTAGTTTGTCTAGTTACTTCATTAGTTTTTCTTGTATTTTCATTACTAACTCTAGTATTTTCTGCTGATACTCTAGCTTGTTCTGTAGTTCTTCTTTTTGCTTCTTCATTAACTCTATTAGTTTCAGCTTGAGCTCTTAATTTTTCTGCTTCTTTATGAGAATTAGCTTCGGACCTTCTTCTATCTTCATCTTCAGTCATAAAGTTGTAATTATCTTTTCTAAGTTGTTCAGCTTCTACTCTATTAGCTTCTTCTTCAACTCTCTTTGCTTCTTCATTAACTCTATTAGTTTCATTAGCTAATCTTATGCTTTCATTTTGTTTTCTTATATTCTCATTGCTTTCTCTTGTAGCGTCATACTTAGATCTATCTGCTTCCTCGTGTTGTCTAATAAGTTCAGCTTCTACTCTTTTAGCTTCTTCTATTTTTCTATTTTCTTCTGATAATATTCTTTCAGCTTCATTTATCACTCTTTGCTCTTCTGATATTTCTATAGCAGATAATCTGCTTAACATATCAGTTAATAATGTAAACTCTTCTGAAGTTCCTACAGTATCATTTAATAAGCTAAATATTTTATCTTCTTCAACTTCATAGCTTATAACATCAGTAACTACTCTTTCATCTTCTAATATAAGCATAGCTTGAGCGGTATATATTCCTATTTCATCTACCATATTAGGTTTTAAATCTGCATATACAAGACCATTTTCAATTTCTACAAATTGACTAGCAACCTTGCCACTTGGTTTTATTGTTGCTAATACTACTATAGCTTTTTCAACATCAAAAGACTTCCCACCGCTAGAAATTTTCATAAAAAAATCAGATGTATTATTATCAAACTGATTAAATTTCATAATCGAGTTATTACATCTGAATTGTAAATCTAATTTTAAGTTGTATTTTCTATTCATTTATACACCTGCTTTCTGAAAAGTATTAAAATCTTCCGGATATAAAATATATGCTAAACTTTGCATATCGCCTCTTAAAACTGCTCGTAGTCCTTCTTTAAGACTCTCATTTTCGGCTTCTAAAATGGATATTTTTTCTTTAATTAATTCAATTTCAGTAGGTTCTTGTGGTGGAGTTGGTAATTCTTCATAACTAAATATTAATTCTTTAGTTTCAAGATTAACCATAACTCCCGTACTACCCTTTGACAATTTAGGATATTCCCCATACTCAAAAGCCAACAATCCTATGCTAGATTTTTCTCTTTCTTTTAATTCTGAATATATTTCATAATCTTCATCAAAAGTTGTTTCTTTTACATATCCTTGCATATCACCTATGACTTTTATTACATTTCCTGTTAGCAAACAATAATATATTTTAGTTCCTATTTTTTTCATAGCTTATCACCCCTATTCGTAAGCATACCAAATAATTTTAGCACTTAAAGACGTTGAAACTCTCATAAACCTGTCTCTAGGATTTATAAGAATCTTTTTTGAGTAAAATGAACAACTACAAGCAGTGATGTTAGACTGAGTATCAGTAACTGATATTTGCTTATCATTCATAATCACAGGCTCTTTAATTGTTAACCCTCCTGTACTATTCCAAACTTGTATATTTTTAAGCTCACATACTACAACGGAAGGTGTAAACGATAAATTACTCAAATCAATCTCTACGCTATAAACAAATGTACCAGGAAAGTTTACGATATGTTCTCCACTAGCCCATTTCTTACCTAGTTCAATTTCTCCAACTTTACCAACTAAGCTTAATAACTTATCTGTATCGCTACATTCAACGCCTTTATTAATTAAATTAGTTTTTAAATTAGCATGACAAGTAATTATTTCATCTTTTATATTAGTAGTTTCATCAACTAATTTTTTAAGAGTAGACATTACAACACCTCTCTTATACTGTTTATATTATTTTGAAGTGTAGCTTTATTTGTTCCTAGTTCTTTTTGTAAATTTAAAATACTTGTTTTATTCGCCGAAATATCTTCAGCTATTTCAATTAATGCACCTTCAACATTATCACTATTATAATTGTTTCCAGTATCTTTTAATGTTGTTTTTTCTGCAGTAGTATCGATGTTATTTAATTTTGTTTCAACATTATGTATAGCATTATCAATGACATCTGCATTATGATTAAAATGTTCTTCAATGTTAAAAAAATCAGTAGGGTCAGGTTTTCTAATTTTATAATTTGTAGTTTCTTTCATTACTCAAGAGCCTCCTCTCGTATTTGTTGATATGTAAATCTACTTAATTGCTCATATGTATATTGACCTATAGTTTGATACTGATTATAAAGTAGACTGATATCTTGGACTATATTTGTTGGAATTATATATTTCAAACTTCGTATAACTTCATCTAGTTGATTTTTAGCAGTTAATTCCAATCTAACTTGTAATGTATATGTAGATGGAATATATTCAACTTTGTATCCATTAGGACCACATAGAGTGGTTAAAGTTTGATGTAAACTTCGCATAGTATAAGGTAACTTATGTAAAAATCTATTTATTATTCTAAATCTTCTATCCTCAAGTGTATCAGATGCTTTGGGAGTTATTTTCATTATTTTCTCCCATCTTTTAGCACCATTAATAGTTAATTCAGATAAGAACTGATCTTTTAATACATTGTCTATATTCGAGAATAGCAATGTGAACTCATTATCTGAACTTTTACATATTTGTATGTATTCTTTTTTATCTTGTAAAATAGGTGGTAAATAAGTTATAAGATTTGTATTTCTAAGCAACTATAACACCTCTTTTTACAATATTATCCGCGCTAACTGTATAGTTAGATGCAGTACCATTTATGGTTGTATTTTCTATATCAAGTACCCCTTCAATATTTAAAAGTCTAGTTTCTATCTGACTTATTCTAACTATTATGTTGTCTAAGTCGGCCCATGTTTTGTTTAATTCAGTAAAATAATCATCTATAACTTGCTCCAAAGTCGGTTTTAATTCCTCAAAATTCCATCCCTCTTGATATGTTATAGTTGTACTTATATCTATTGTTGATGCCTCAACTCCATTTACAGTAACAATGTGACCGATTGGAGCTATACCTAAACCGTTACCTTGATTTTGAGTAGGGTCTATTTTCTCTTGAACCTCATTTATCAATGTTTCGCTAGGAACACTATAATTAGAATTTATTATAACTAATGTAGTGGTACCACCAACTCCACCAGGTGTCGGATAAACTTTTACTCCGCCTACGTCTTGTAATTTATTAACCTTCTCTTTATAATCCGCTATATTTCCACCAAATGCTTCAGATTCTAAGCTATCATAATACCTTTTACGTAAGCTATCTTCATCTTCTTCATCTTCACCATTTATTAGTATTTCAGTAAGTTCTGCACTCTCAAGGCCTTCTATATAATCAATAGGGATTAAACTACCCAAAAGAGAAATAGGTCCTACATCTTCACATTGTAACTTATAAACTCCAGTTGTTATTTTTTCAATAACAACATAATTTACAGAGTCAAGTGAAAAACGAGAACCTATTGGTATATCTATATTAAATTCACCTTTTGCAATTGTACTAGTAGCTGGATTTGGGACTATAGAACGAACTTTACAAAGTTTAATTAATGAATTATAACTACATGTATCCACATAACTTTCGTCATTAATTAAATCTAACATTATATATGCTTCAGCAAATTCTGCTGCAGTTGGAGCTAATGCATTATACATTATAGAGCCTTCACGCTTATCAAATGCATTTGGAACTCTATCCATCATACTTTGTAATAAATATTCAAATGTCATATTCTCAAACATTTTATACTTCCACCACCTTATCTATACTTAAATTTCCATATGTGGTATGTGCAGTAAATGTAACATGTACTTTATCTTTAATAGTTTCAAATGTAAAATTATCTACACTTTCTATTCTATCATCTTGTGTTAAGGCTTCTCTTATACGTCGTTCAAGTTCAGGTATTACAAATGACTTAGGTTGACCGTATAAATCTTTAAATTCAACACCGTACTTAAATGAATATATTGGATATGTATAACGTTCAATACTTAGTATAAGAAATATTGATTGCTTTATAGCCTCTAAACCATCACATACTCCATTTATACTATTATCATTAAGTTTATATGTTTTACTAGGTTGTTTAGAGATTTCAAAGTCAAATAATATATCATCATTATCTTGAGGTATCATTTTATCACATCCTATCTAAAACTAGATATTTTTGCCCACCTTGGTATCTAATCAATATCACAGTTTCATTTTTCTTTAAAGAATTATGAATTACACATTTTTGTGTAATTCCATCTACTGTTATATTAGCCTCATAGTCTTTAACTAAATTAGATAAAACTAGAAAAGTTTCAGTTAAAGTAAGTTTTTGATCAACTCGAATTCGTAATGGAGACTCACTTTCTACTGTACCATATAAAATAGATGTGGGCTTACTTTCATTAAATGCTGACATTGATACTTTTTTTATAATTTCAACTAAATTTGGCATATCCATCTCCTTTATAAAAATCTTCTACCACAATTGTATCTAGACTTATAATAACTACTATTTAAACTAACTATTTTAATAACATCTCCTGTTCTTGGAGCATGAATCATTTGATCATTGCCAATGTACATACCTACATGTGAAATTGGGTTATTAAAGAATACTAAGTCACCTGGTTGTAAACTAGCTTTAGTTACAGCTTTACCAGCTTTACCTTGGTCTCTAGAGACACGAGGTATGTTAATACCGATTTGCTTATAACACCACTGTGTAAACCCGGAGCAATCAAATGTATTAGGTCCTGTTGCACCCCATACGTATTTGCATCCTAACTTTGATTTAGCTACACTTATTAATTTAGATGATTTATCACTACTTGTAGAACTTGAAGTATTGCTACTAGATTCATCAATTATTAGTGCTTTACCATTTTTTCTACCCCATCCATATGCTTCTGTTTTATTACTCATTAATATATCAAAATGATAAATTCCATTTTTGATTGTTATTGCACCGCCTCTATCAGTTACAGTATATATTTCACCATCTCTAGATGTACCAGTACCTTGTATTTTAATTTTAGTTCCAAACGGGATCGATTTAGGAGCGGCACATGTCTTATTGTTAGGATTCAATTTATTACCCATTGCATCATATAATCCGCCTTGAAGTGAATTATTAGCAGGATAATATGCAGTAAATAATGCAGTTACTTCTTTACCTTTATTAGATGATGTATTAGAAGAATTATTACCATTACTATTGCTATTTTTATTACTTGAGTTATTATAAGAACTTGAAGATGCTAATGTAGATACAAATTCTCCACCTACCAATGTTAGGTCCATAGTATGTAAATCGTTATTAAATTTATGAGTTGCCTTATCTACTAACATATAATTTTGTAATTTCATATCACCTAAATCTAAAACAATTGCAATTAGACTCCCCGCTCTTACTTGTATATCTCCCAATACATTTTTTAAATTAAGTGATTTAACTTTTTGATTATATAGTTTAAGTAGTGCGTCAGCTTTACTTTTTCCATCTACATTTTCATCGATAGTCTCGAAATATTGTAAAATACCCCATTTATTAATGTTACTTGAGTCTTGAGCGATATATATATCACGATTTCCCGTATCCTCATTTTCTTTTGATAGCTTTATTTTGTTATAAGTATTACTATCAATAGAAGAAGAGTAATCAAAGTCTTCTATTATATCTGCATCTATTAATGTATTTAATTTCATGGAACTTACATTTTTTAATGTTATTTCACCAAAATTATCATATAATACATACATCTCCTTATTATTCTCTAATGTAATATCAAGTGCATTTAATACAATATCAAAAATAGTTTTATCCTCTTCTATTCTAGAGGGGATTTTATATTTAGTATCATCTATATGACCACATTTTAAATTAAAGTCTTTAGCTATTAGTTTTAATACTTCACTAGCAGTCTTATTTTCATATACATAAGTGTCCTTGTTTTTAAAGTAACGTAGTTGGTCGTATGCAACAACTTTAATTACATTTTCTTTACTTCTATTTTTTTTAAATATAAACCCATAAAAAACCTTATTGTCATTTAATTTAACTCTAATTGCATTACCTTCTTCAAATTTTATAACATCATCTTTTAAAATATTTAATGTAAGTGATCCACATGAGCCTTTACGTTGAGTTTCCCAAGTTATTGTATCTTCAACTAAAGGTTCATATAAATCATTTCCATTTTGTATTATAACTTCTATTTTATTCAAGCCTTAACACCTGCCCGGGATAAATAGTATATTTTGTAGTCCCATATTTTTTATTATAAGAATCCATTAGTTCTTTATTTAGTTGATATACCTTTTCATACCGACTTTTACTTCCATCTCCAAGTTGAGATTTACAAATCGACCATAAAGAATCACCTTTTTTTACTGTATATGTTTTAGAAGAAGGTTTATTAGTTGAGTCGGGTCGCTCTTGTTGAACTGTGCCAGATGGTACATTTGAATTAGAATCTGGTTTGCTTACTACTATTTTTTTTGTTACAAAATCTTTATATTGCTTTAATTTTATAGGTATTGTTATATCCGAGTTATCTTCAGCATCTTCTATAATTGAGTATTCTTCTAATGACACCTTAATATTTGTATAAAATAAAACAGTGCCATTAGAAGAAGTCCTGGACACAATGAATTGAAATGGCTTTTGATTGACTTTTAAATTTTCTATCTCTTTAAGAAAGTATTCAGCATTTTTAAAGCCATCTTTATATGTTGCAAATGGATATTTATTATGAGGTATCATAGCATCAAATGTAATTTCAGTTAATCCAGGTTTATTTAATAAATTAACCTCACCGTGATTTATTAAGTCCATTGTGTTGTTTTTATTGTTTACCTTAAGTTCCAGCTTCGGTGGAGCTATAGGTAATAAGATTTCATTTAAATAAAAATAATAAGCCATACTTCTCCACCTCCTTAAGAGTGAGTACCTTCTGCTGCAGTAATCATAGAATCGTACACTTTTTCTTCTAAGTAACTTACTACACCATCTAGGTCTAATTCTGAGTTTATATTGTTATTATTTGTCATATCAATTTTAATTTGAGCAGTAGTATATCTATTGATTACTTCTTGTTCTGCAATATCTCTAAGATATTTTAAATCCTCTGAAGATGAACTCATAGTCTTAGCCATTTTAGCAGTATTTCCTGCAGTGTCTTTAGATGCATTTGCAGCATCGGACATCAGATTATTTAAGTCACTTAATGAGCTCAAATCTTTAAATGACTCCCCAAGTCCACCCGCTATATCCAAACCATTTAAATCTAAGTTATCTTTTGCATTCCCAACTAAGTTATCAATATTAAACATATTTCCTACTTTATTAGCTAAATTAGATCCCCATTTGTTACCTGCATTGAATGCATCTCCATAGTTTAATCTATCTAAGTGCATTGAGTTACTATCTATAGGTTCTACAAATACCGTTCCTTCACCGACTAAACTATCTACAGCTCCTTTTAAACCACTTCTCCAGCCTTCAACTGCTGATTGTAAATTAGATCCAAATATCGTATCTATTGCACTTGCTATACTTGATAAAATGCTCAATACAGTATCAGCCATAGATGCAAATAATCTTATGACCGCACCTATTGGATCATTAAATACATTTCCAACGAAGTTTGCAACTGTAGCTACTATATTATAAATCATTACAAATGCATCAATTGCTACGTTAGCTAATGCTATAAATAAGTTACCAATTACTGCAGCAGCAGTTGTTATTGCACCTACTATTAATCCAGTTGCACTTAATGATGTACCTGCAAAATGATTAACTGCCGCAATTGCAGCATAAAATACAGCAATAACTGCAATTACACCTAATACAATCCATGTTAAAGGACAAGCATATAAAGCCGCGTTTAATCCATATTGTGCTATAACTTGTCTCCATGTCGCACCAGTTGCCAAATCGTGCATTATAGCAGTTTGAGCTAATTGAAAATTAAACCACTGACTTGATAATGAGGCTATACCGTTAGCAGTCGCTAATGCCAACGTAATAAGTTTATACATACCTATGGCCGTAACTATACCCCACACTAATGGCTCTATAATGCTCCAATTTTGTACAAATACATTTGCAACATCTAGTGATAATTGTGAGACCCATCCTAATATATTTACAACTTGCACTAATCCCAGCACTATTCCGTTTGCAAAGGATTGAAATGCTTGATTACTAGCTATATTCATAAGTATTATGAGTAAATCATTTATGATACTAGCTAATACAACTATTCCACCTTCAATATTATCAATGAAAGTTGCAAAACCATCTGTATTTAACATAGTGTTTAAATTAGTCAAAACTTTTTGAAATGCCATAATAGCGACATTTTCGAATGTAGTCCACATTTGACCGAAGGTCATATTCATTTTTTCAAATTGTGAATTTGTTTCATCTGCTGCACCTAATATTGCATTTTTAACAACATCAGCTGTAAGTTCACCTTCAGATGCCATTTCACGTATTTTTCCTATCGGTACATCTAAGTAATCTGCTATAGATTGTATTATGTTTGGAGCAGATTCAAATACAGCATTTAATTCTTCACCTCTAAGTACACCAGAGCCTAATCCTTGAGTTAACTGAAGTAATGCTGAGTTCATTTCGGCAGTACTTGCACCTGCTATTACGAATTTTTTACTTAATTGCTCAGCAAACATTACTATTTCAGCCGTAGAATTAAACGCATCACCTGCATTCATACCAATCCTTGATACCAATGCGGCGGTATCAGAATAAGCACTTCGAGCATTTTGAGAGGACATATATATTAACTTATTTAATTCATTTGTAGTTTGAAGCCCGTCATTAATCATGTCTAATCTGGCTTGAGTACTAGTTAATTCATCAGATAAATTAAGTATATTACCAATTCCACGCATTGTTATGTATGTGGCTGCAATGCCTTTCATTTTATTTAAAAGATTATCACTATCTCTTACACCATTTCTAATACTATTATTAAAGTTTTGTTGTTCAGAATTAGCCTGACGTATTTCATTTTCTAATGTATCAAATGCAATTTCAGCACGTGCTAATTCTTCTCTAGCAGTTTGAATACTAGTTGTATCAATACTATTACTCGATACATTTTGTAAGTGTTCAAAACTATTAATAACAATATTCATCGCATTAGTCATAGATCTAAATGCAGGACTCATTCCATCTGTAATACGAATTGCAGTTTGTATAGTTGCCATATTATCACCTCCAGTACGTTAGTGAATATAAAAATAGCACTCATTATGAGTGCTATAAGGTTACTTCTTTATTAATATTATTCGGATTATTGATAAAATCAGATACAAATTTATGTGAATTTATTCCATTTAGTATGTCAAATGCTATATAATCAATTTCATTATCTTTTTCATATGTATATATTAGATACCTTGTGGTACTCTTAGATTTTTTTTCTTTTACTCTACCACCTATAATAGCTCCTAATGGTCCAAATAAAGTTCCTCCGGCTATTGCACTTCCTACACTACTTACGTATTGTTTTTGTATTTCAGTTTCTGTTTTTATACATACATTTAATATCTTATTCTTATATAGGTTGAATTTTATACCATTACTCTCAATCATAATTTTTTCATCATGTATATATAATTTACACGAAGCACCCTCTGGTAATGAAAGTCCAGTAGTATGTTTGTACATTCCAACCACAGGTTTATTTATTTTTGAATCTGTTATTTTATTTTTGGATTTACTTAAAGTTATTGCTTTTTTAAAACAAAAAAATGATATGCATAATAATATAGCTATCGTTAATAAAAGAACTATTATGTTCAATATAATCACCCCTTTATTAATAATTATAAATCAAATAAGCGAGTTTTTATACTTTACAATCAATTTTTTTATTATCGACCTTTCTTATTCTTCCTTTTTTTAGCTTCTTTTTTATCTGCATCTATTTTAATTTGAATTGATGCGGCTGTAAATGCTTTTTCTTGAATATCCATGTTATTATACACACTTGGTTTCCATTTGAATTTATGGAGGCAATAATGAGCAATATTGCTATCAAAATCGCCTCCTAATATTAGTTTTTTGCTTCTTCTACTTTTTCTTCAAATGTTTGATTAAAGCCATTTACTTGTTGTACTATATTTAAGTAGTTAGCATATTCTCCAGGTAGTAGCATAGCTTTTAATAAATCTTCAGCTCCCATTACACCATATGAGTCCTGTAAAGTAGCATCATTTAAATTTGGATATACAGTACTTTTAACAGCTAGCAATGCGGCATATTTATTAAAGTCCATATCGTTCATAAATTGATTTTTCTTACCTGGTATAGGGACCCTTTTTATACATGCTTTTCTTAGTAAATCATCTTCTCTAGAATCTATAGCTTTTATTTCCCATTGTATAGGATTTTTATTTTCATCTATAAATCTATGTGATACCACATGTTTTTCATTTTCATTTCTTAATACATTTTGACTTAAAAAAGCGTTTAAATTACTCATATTTACTTCCTCCGTTATTTTTATTTAATAAAAAAAGCACATTTATCACAATTGATAATGTACTTTCTATAACATACCTTGCATTAATTTAAATTTTTCTGGTATTTCAAAATCTTCAAATGTAAAATCTACATCTTCATCTAAATATTCTGCATCTGCATCAAACTTAGTTAATACACCACCGTCAAGGTTAGTATCTTTTAATATTACAGTTTGTCTACCAACTGAAGAAGTAGGGTCTTCATTTGTAACTTGAATATCGAAGTATACATCTTCACCAGTCTCCTTATATCTATACATTAATTCTCTTAAAACACTTTGATTATAATGCATAGTTGCCGATCCTGTACCTTCCCATCCAGTAGCTTTATTACCTTTCCCTGTTTTACCAAGTATAGGTACTTTTGACTTTGTTTTATCAAATGTAGCTTCTAAGCTTATCATTTGAGCGAAATTGTATCTATTACCTTCTATAGTTATAAAGCATTCTGCTAAACTAGCACTTATTGTATCTCTAGCACTCATAGTATTAGACATATTATACACCCCTTTCTACATGACCTCTACAGTCATATATAACTTAGCCATGGCATTTATTACTTCAACTGCATCTGTAACTATTACTGATTTTTTGTCATTACCTTTTTCAACAACTACATCGTCAGCATTGAAATTTTCAATCGCTTCTATTTTTTCCAATTCTTTATGATGCTTAACTATTTCATTCCATAAACTTATTCTTCCAGACTCGTTGTTTGGAACTTTGCCTAAGAATTTAGTATTGAATATTATTGCTATATCATTAGCTATTTGGTCGAGTACTCTTATAGTTTGATTGCTTGAAAAATCTTTATTTTTATCCTCTGTAAATGAAACGAATGTATTGATATCTTCCAATACTCTTACTTCATTTCCAACTTTATGGAATATGAATTTACCAGCTAACAGTGCTTCTTCAAGCTCCAACTGAGTATAATCAACATCAATAGTAAACTCTCCATCATACTTTTTATTTGTATTACTTTTATTTACTTCACATCCTGCTTCTATACCAGTAGTCCAATAAACTAAACTTGACTCAAGTTCACCATTATCTTTAACTGAGTTTTCAACTGATAATGCACCTTCAAAATCACACGTATGATGTTTATATAAACATAGTTTATATTTAGCGCCTATTTCATTTCTCATACGTTTTGTAAATGTTACAAATAGATTTTTTATATCTTCATCAGTAGATAAACATCCAAGTGCGTGGAAATTATAAGATTCTATTTTATCTAAGAATTTTTGATACTCAGTACCTGTAACAGGCTCTCCATTTGTACCTCCAGTTAAAGGTGTACCTGCTGTAGCCTCAAGTGTTATATCTGAGTTAAATGTAACCCATTCATTACTTTGTAATTCAGATTTATTTGCTACAGTTTGAGAATCTACTTCTTTATTATCTAATAATGTTATTACATCAAATTTAGATGGTTCATTAACGTTAGTTTCTATCTTGATTTTTAAATCATTACCTCTTATTCCACCATACATAGCAGTAGCATATTTGTTTTGAGCTTTTACACCTGTATTTAATTTATAAAAGTAACCTTCTCTTATATTTTTAAATAAGTCTCTAAGTCCTTTTAACTTTTCATGTGATGAATCATATCCAAATTTCTTTAATGCGTACCTTTGGAATTCTTCATTTGTAACTTTAAAAACTTCACCTTCAACACACCAATCTAACTCAAGTGCTATAGCTGAAATACCACGTTCAGTTAGAGATGATGATGTACGTTTTGCACTAACAAAATTGATATATGAACCTGGTAATATTTTATTTGTGTTTATAAATGTTCCGCCACCTAATGCCATTTTAATTCACCTTACCTTTCATGAAAGATTCTATTAAAGAATTAACTTCTTCAATTGAATATAATTCTTCTTTTAAAATTACATTTAATAAATCTCTTCTTTTCCTATATTTATTCGACTTAAGTAACTGAGATTTAGTAAATTTAGGTGTTTCTAAACTTTTACCCTTTTTCGCCATTGAATCACCTCTTTGTTATTTCTTTAATACTAATGTCAGTCATATCTTCATCATTATTAGAATTATTAATTGTAAATAAGTTATAATTAATAAAAAAATGAAGGATATTGTCTACAACTTCAGATTTAATATTTGTACCTCTAATTAAATCATTGTCTATAGAGATATATTCAAGCTCATCCATTAGCGTATGTAATACACTATTTATTTCCCTTCTTTTTTCATATGAAGAATTTGGAAAATAATGAATATTAAATGAATATTCTCTAAATGATCTATTTTTTAATTTAGGTGATTTTTTTTGATTTAAAGGTAATATAAAAAAACAAGGTTCTTTAAAACCTTGCTCTATATCTTCACTATAAATTTCATAATCATCACCAAATACCTCATTAATTCGTATTGAGATTCCATCTATAATTCTATTTACCATTGAATATCTCACCTAATATTTTCATTAATTTTTTTTCTATTATTTTATCAGCCTGAGAATTAATTTCATTCTCTGAAATAGTTAGCATAAATCTACCTTTAACCCATCCTTTTTTTAATTTCTTACCTATAGAAGGTACAAATTTACCAGGCTCTTGTCTATGTCCAAATTCAACATATGAGGCATATTCAACTGGATTTATAACCTCAATTTGATAAGTATTACCTATTTTAGTTATAGGTAATGATTTTGCATATGTTCTAGGGTTAACATCTTTATCTCCAGTCCACCCTCTTCTAAGAGTTCCTCCAACTTTACCTGTTGATGAAGGGTATTGACCTACAGGAGTTCTTTTAATGACCTTAGAAAGCAATCTAGCTGCCAATTCTTTAGCACAATCTTCACAAAATTTATCTAAATCTATTTGCTGAAATACTTCAATTTTATTTTGTAGCCTTTGTAACTGTCTAAAATCACAATCTCCCCATCTTCTAGCCATTATGCGTACCCTTCAAATAATTCTAATTCTATCTCTTGATGATTATAATATATCGCAGATTTACTACTATTTTTATACGTATCTGTTACATTATTTTGAGTAACCACTATTTTAGATCCTGGTTTTATTGTAATTTCAGGTGATATAAATAAAGTTATAACTTTTGATACTGTAGATACATTACCTTCACTAGCTTTTGATATAGATTTACTAGATAGCCTACATGGTTGATTTTCAATTACACAAACTTCTTTATTTACAGTTCTTTTTGTTATAGGGTCTTTAGAAGGCCTATACTCGTAAATATTGCATTTACCACAATATAAGCCTTCTAAATGTTTTTTAGCTTCTTTAATAGCCTTATTTATCATCTAAATGATATTTTCCTATATTTGTTTAATTGTTTACTATAATCTTTAAGAATTGTATCTTTAAATTCACCATGTAAATTAGTGTAGCTTACAGTAGTATCACCCTCTTTTATAGATGATACTACTCCTGATGAACTACCTTCAGAACCTATATTTTCATGTCTATATAAATCCATAGCCATTCTTAGTACAGTATTTTTCAACCCTTCAGGTACTCCATCTAAGTTACAGTAATTTCTTACTATCTCACATGCATCATCTAATGAGAACCTAACTGATTCATCTAAAGCTAATTCATCTAAAGCATCTTCTGTATTTAATCCTAGTAATCGCTTTAATTTATATACATCATCATCATTAAAATTATAATATACTATCTTTTTTTTCATATTAAACACTTCCCTAAGATATTGTTGGCAATATTATCATTCATATCTATGTCTCCAATATTACTTCTATTAATTCAGCCTTATTAAATTTAGAATATCCTTCTATACCTTTTTCTTTAGCTAACTTTTTAAGTTCATCTACTGTCATTGAGTTTAAATCAACTTGATCCTTAATCATTTCTTCTAGTTTTTCAACTTCTTCATTATCCATTTCAATATCGCTATTTTCGCCCTCACTTTTTATAAGGGCCTTAGCTGGGATTAACTGTAGCTATAACTATTTCATCAGCTCTTTCAAATGATGGTAATCCAATCATAGAAACTTTAGTATTAACATTTACTGGGTCAGTTTTCTTAGTTGTAGTAATAGCTATACCTTGTTTAACTAACATAACTTCTGCATCAGTAGCTCCACTCATTAAATCAGATTCTTCAGGAGTAGTTCCTAACCAAGTATTACCTAAATCACCATCAGGTAACAATGTAAATACATTATCTTTAAAATAGTTAGTAGTAACACCTGCCTCTGACTTGAATTTCTTAGAATATATTTCTATAACTAAATTTAATTCTTCCTCTACAAACTTTTTAACTTTAGCTTTAGTTATAGCAACTCCTGAATTTACACCTTTTATAGCTGCTATTATACCTTCATTTTTTACTAAATAATTAAATGTAGTTGAAGTACAAATAGCTCTAGTTGGCCTTGATCCAGTTCTTTCTTCTGCATCATTCATCCACTTTTCTATATCTCCTATGATATCTGCAGAAGCTTGGGACCAATCTGATGATACTTTTTGTTCAGAAGCTAATTGATAGTCATAATCTAAAGCTTTTTCAACTCCGCTAGCATCTTTTCCTTTTATAGCTATTTTACCTTCGCTTAATAATTGCATCCTCATTCTTTCAAGTTGCACCTCTGCACCATCAACTAAAGTTGTAACATCATCAAATATATTCTTAGTTATTAGGTCTATGTAAGGTTGGTTAGCTGCATTCCCTTCTAATTTATTTAATTCTTGTCTATCTGATTCTTTTATTAACATAGACTCTTTAAAGAAAGGCATTTCAGTATTTACATCTGCAAAACCTACTCTATCTCTTATTTCTGCCTTAGCATCAAAAGCACTAGATTTTAAAGCTACCGGAAGACCTTTAGATCCTTTTATCCATTTTAAGTCTAATCCTAATTTTTTATTTAAAGGGAATAAGACTTCTCCTAAATAAGGTGGTCTATCCTTTTGCATTGTATTGTAATAAACTCCTATTTCTTTAGCTTTAACTATATCGTATATACTCATATATCAAATCCTCCTTAAATTATATAAATTTTATCATTGGTAAAGCTGTTATTGCAGCTTCTTCTGGCTGAGTTGGTATTTTCGATTTATCTATAAATCCATGTATAACCAAAGCTCCAGTTTCATCACCATTTGTAACATCTACATCATATAAAACTACACCTTTTGCTGTAGCATCATTTGCAGGCAATATAGTTCCTGCTTTTACTATTTTCTTTTGACCTACAGTAGCTGCATTAGCTTGAGTTAATACAACCTTTTCTGATACAAAATGATCATACTTTAATATTTCTTTACTATTTGAATATTGAGTAACTCTTATTTTTCCCATTAGTTAGCACCTCCAAAGTAATTATGGTTATTTGTATTTGATTCTATTGATTGTTTTGCTAATCTTTCACCTAAACTTTCAACCTTTCCTCCGCTTGAATTTCCACCTTTCGGAGTATATGTATAAGTATTATTAGCATTATTATTTTCTATCTCTTTAAAAGCATCTTTATTGCTTTCTTTTAACTCTTTCATGAAATTTATTGCATCTTCACCAAACTTACCTTCTTTTAATTTAAAATCTTTTTCTTTAAATTTATTAAGTATAGCTTCTTTAGCAAGAGAGCTTGTAAAGTCTATCCCGTTTCCTTCAAAGAATTTTTCTACATTTTTAACATATTCCTTAGCAGCATTATCTTTCTTTAGAGTTTCTAACTCTTTAAATACAGAATCATACTTATCAGCCTTCTCAAAGCGTTCCTTATATTCTTCTTCTTTTTTCTTGATAGCTTTTTCTATCTCTTTTGAAACATCAACTTTACCTGCTTTTAAGTCTTTTATTTCAGATACGTAATCTTCTATGTCAGATTTATACTTTTCTATGTCCTTACCATTCTCAGCCATTATTCTATCTATAACATCACTCTCAAGACCTAGTTCTTTTAAAAAACTTCTCTTCATAACTTACCTCCTAAATTTACGTTTTTTACGAGTTTTACTTCTCGAATTTTTTAGGTAGTTTTATTGTTCTTTTACGTCTATCAATAAAACTAAAAAAACAATAAAAAAAGAAGCTATTAAGCTTCCACATATTTTTTATACCATTCATTGTATTTAATATTAGCGTCAACGTAATATACTTGACCATCACTACTTCTAGCAATTCTTTTTTCATTTGCTAATTCATCATCAAAATACGGAGCAGTTACAGTTCTGCAGTAGTTATGAAATGGTGGAGCAGTTACTCCAACTTCATAATCTTTCATTTCAAATACTTTACCATCTAAGTATCTACATGTTTTACTTGTTTTTAAGTCTAATGCAGCTACTATTTCATACTTTTCAACATCTAAATCATTATAACAATCCTTTTGACTGGCAGACGCAAAAAAAGCTGATTCTGTCATTATCAGATTACCAGCCTGGTTTTTACTTACGTCAAACTTTTTAGCTATAGCATTTATAGTTTTTTGAGGATCTTCACCTCTTATTATAGATTGAGTAAGATGTGTATGAAGTTCATTTATTAATTGAGTTCTATGTTTTCCCCAAATACGTTTACTAAAGTTTAATCCATCTGTAGCCCAAGGTTTATTGATTACTTTAGATATTCTATTATTATCAAGTTTAGCTAGGTTGGTTGCTACACCAACACCTTTTGCTATTTCAAATGCAGTATGATAATATCCATTTTCATATATACTTTTCATAACATTTCCTACACTTTTTATCTCTTTATCGTATAGGATTTCTATATGATGTTGTACTTGTAACTTTATTGCCTCTAATCTAGTTATATTAACTTTAGCAGATGCATTTTCTAATGCTTTCATCCACATTTGATTAACTGCATTTTCTTGACCATACTTTATATACTCTTGCACTGTCCACTTAAGTTCTTCTATTTCTCTAGAGTTTAATAGTCTATTTACATCACTTAATGTTGTTTCATTATTTACAGCGAATCTGTGATACCAGTATGCTAAATCTTTTTCTATATTTGAAAGAGCTACTTGATACTGATACTTTATTTTTTGATAACAATTATCTCCTTGGTTCAATAAGGACTCTTCTAATTGTTCAAATCTAATTCTCCAATAATCGCTATTCCTCACCTTTAGCACCACCAGGAATTATATTATTGTATTCATTTAACCTTTTCTCAGTTTCTTCTTTCATGAGTCTTTCAGCTTCTTCTGGATCATCAATCCAAGGATGATTTTTATATATGAATTTTTCAGGTATAACACCTAATGACATCTGAGCTATTTGAGCCGTTTCTAAGTCATTGGAAATCATATTTCTAGTCCAAGTTTGACTTATCTTTTTATTCTCGTTAATTGATAAGAATTTCAGTATTGCTCTTATTAATTTATTATAAGAGGAATTAAACTCAGTTTCTAATAATCCTGACTTTAATTCCAGCTTCCTATAGAAAAACTTAAGTGCAACTCCACTAGCATTACCTACAGACTCTACATCTTGCTGCAATCCTTGGCCACTCTCATATATCTGCTTCTTTAATATTTCTAAAATAACTTTTCTAGCTTCAACTGGAATTTCTATTTGAAGTGTTTTTACTCCACCACCACCACCAGCTCCATCTGATTCTGTTTTAATAGCTTTGTATCTTTTTAAATCCCCAAGGAATTCTCCTAAATCTTCTCCTCCATAATTTTCTAATATATATATAATTTGCTGAATATCTTCTAAGTCATTGGCAAATCCACTTATAACTTTATCATATAAGTCATTTAGCGCTTTATATTTAGATAAATCACTTCTTTTTAGGGAATTGTTAGCAAATTCTATAAATGGAACATTTCCTAAAGTATGTTTGATAATTTCATGTTCTTCAACTATTTCATCACCTGTATAAGAATCTTTAAATTTCCACCTTTCCATAGTATCTTTTGTCCAATACTCTATATAGGAAAATACTTGGTCATCTATTTCATCTTCAGCAGCTTCTGAAACTGTATAGTATCTAATTACAGCATTAAGAACCCTTTCTAATCCATTATCATAAATAGGTATAATCTCTTCTGTGTTTACTAACTCATATTTAAATTCTTTGCTTTTTCCTTCTACATCTTCTTTTATCCAGTAGTGAAGCCATGCACACCCAACATTAGAAGCTTCTATACATAAATTTTTAGATTTTCTAGTAAAGTCATCACCTAACACTTTATTTACTTCTGAATTTATCTTTTTGTCATTTTCTATATCAAATATAACAGGATAAGTAAACATATAAGAAGCTTTTTCATCTACTAATATTTGGTGAAAGTTATGAGCTATTCTATTATCTGCACTTCTTAATGGGTCCTTACCTTGATCTTTAGGTCTAACACCATTTTTAAGAATATCATTTCCAACTTCGTAATATTTCTTTTCTTCTAATATTGTTTCAGCTCTGATTTTGTCATTAGATATTATTCTCTTTATTTTTTCTAATTTCATATGCTCACCTCCTATTTAAAAACTGACATACCTTGTGACTTAAATAATACTGTATTGACAAAATATCTAACAGCATCCATAGCATGATCCATAACTTTAACAGGCTTATCTTCTCCACGAGCTATAGCCTTCTCGTCCCAAACATAAGAAAAGAACTCCTTGAATGTATTAATACAACAATCATTAAACTGTATCATTACATTATTCAAAGCAGTTCCAACATTTCGGATACCTTCCATAACATCATTTTTAGCTTTCTTAACCTTATACTTTCTATTATCTTTAATTAAAGTTATAAAAGAAGCGGCAGAAGGGTCTATTATTATAGCTTTTGGTTTTATATCTCCTAAGAAATCAACTAAATCATTATAATATTGATTATCTGTCTTTTGCTTTCCTGTATCTCTACCGCTGTAGTAATACTCTTTAACCGCATACCATATACCTTTACATTTACCCCAAAGAATAAATGCAGTAGCATTCTGAGTACCGTAGTCAATACTAACATAATGCTCAGTATAATCTCTTAATATACTTTTAACCTTATGCTTAGCTTCATCAAACATATCATATATAACACCCTCTGCTTGGCACCAAAGACCTAATATATATCTTTTATAGAAAACTCCACTAAACATACGCCTAAATCTTTCTTTTACCTTTTCGGATAAGCTTAAGTTATCATCCATAGTAAAATGCAAATAACAAATTAACTTTTCTTTAGCTTTATCAATAAACTCAGTTTTAATATAATGATATGGTCCTGCTGGGTTACAGTTCATAAATATCTTAGCACCATCAACTGAACATCTACCTATCATCTGATCTATAAAGTTTTGAGGGAATAATGCTACCTCATCTGCTAATGCTCCTGCTGCTGTTAAACCTTGTAACTTATCTTGAGAAGCTTCATTATTAGCATCATACATATAGTATGTATTACTACCTATAATTAAATAGTTTTCTGATCTGTTGTACTCAAACTTCCATCCCCAAGCATTTAATATCTGCTTCATCGGCTCTATAACATTCTTTTTTAAGGAACCTATAGTCTTGCCTGCTATTATAAAAGTTTCTCCATCGAACTTAGCTTGAGTAAATTGTAAAAAGCTACATAGCATTGATATAGTCTTTCCACTTCTTATAGCTCCATCTGCTATAACTATATCGTGGTCCTCATACTTAGATCCTTTTCTCCACCAGTTAAGAAGCTTAAGTTGTTTTCTTGAAAAAGGCTTAAATTCAAACTTTTTAGACTCTCTTTTCTTATTTTTGCGCCTAAGTAGTGCCATCTTCTTCACCTTCTTCATCATCAAATAGTGCTTTTATATCTTCCTCACTCACAGATGTAGCTTTTAAGAAACTTTGTATAGCTTCATTATTATCACTATCTTCATCTCCTAGAGTTTTATATTTTTCAAGCTCTAGTTTTTCTTTATCGATATTAGCCTTTAATTCATCCATTTCAAACTTATGCAATGTATCTATTGCCTTTTGCTTTTTATCTTGAACTCTAGTTAAAGCTTCTTCTATATTTTGTATCTTATTTAATGTACTTTCATAGTTTACTAAGCTAACTTCCGAATTTCCTTGAGTTCCATGAGTTTCAGTATCTATTACTACTTCTTTAGATTTTTTTAAATCATCTATTCTTTTTAACATTCTTCTCTCTCTAACTGTAAGAAGCTGTATCTCTTGTTTTAATAATTTCATTTTTTCAAATGGTGTATTATCTACTAATTCAAGTTCATCTTCTTCTAATGTATCAAAGAATATAGTCTCAAATTCTCCTGTAGTGACCGCGTTTTTATTTCCTGGCCTTGCTTGTAATGGATATGAGTCTTTAGTTAATCTAGACTTAGGTTTATCACTTGATTTCTTTTCACTTTTTATATTATTAATAGGTGCACCCTTTTTATTAATAGGTGCACCCTTATTTCTTTTTTCCTCTGCCCATTTATATCTTTTAATCCAGGACTTTAAAGTGTTGATTGATATGTTATATTTATCGCATATTTCCTTTTGTTTAAGTCCTTTGATATAATCTTCTTTTATTCTTTCTTTTACACTTTCCATATCACCACCTCATTTGTTTATTTTGTAAAATAAAAGAACTCATTAATAGAGTTCTTATCGTAATTAATTGTTCTTTGCTATTTTTTCTAATAGTTTTATTATCTTATCTATTTTTTCGTTAAGATTGTTTATATTCCAATCAACATTAGAAGCTTGGCTAGCTGCTTCTTTAGTATTTTTTTCTATTTTTTAACTCTTTTACTACTTCTTCCATGATATTACCTCTCTTTCAAGTATATAATTCTACTGTTTTCTTTCTTTTATTTTTTGTATTTTTAATAAAAATAGTTTTTTATAGAGGTTTTTATATTTTTTTGTAGAATACATATATTAGAAGGAGGTGATTCTATCTATGGGAAAAAATCAACATGTAACTCCTCATCCAAACGGAGGATGGCAAGTTAAAGGTGCTGGAAATGAAAAAGCTACAGTTAGAACTTCTACTCAAAGAGAAGCTATAAATATAGCAAGAGATATAGCCATTAACCAAAAAAGCGAAGTTGTTATACATAGACCTAATGGTCAGATTCGAGATAAAGACAGTTATGGCAATGATCCTTTCCCTCCAAAGGATAGTAAATACTAATTTTGTTTAGGAATTAATATAATCTCATAATCTGTAGCTGGAATAACTTCATCGTGAGTTATTTCAGCTACAATTTCTTTTGTATATCTATTTTTTATAATAAACTTCTTGAATTTATCATCTATAAAACTTTCCTTATTTGTTGTCATTAACTTTACTCCTTTTTTCATTTTTTGTTTGTATATTTATCAAATTTAGGTATACTCACCATTTCTTTTTCAGTTTCTCTCAATTTATTGCTAGGTAACTCATGCACCATTTTTATTACTTCATCTACATCTTTCCAAACTTTAGTCATACCCCTCACCCTTTTAAACATAAAAAGACTCATACATAAAAGTTATGAGTCTTAATCGATTTGTTGAAATACAGAAACCTAAGAATAATAACGTAATTTTTAAGATATTTGTAAGCCCTATTACTAAAAAAAAGCTTCCTCCTTATCTTTCCAATAAACAAATTTATTATTTTTAGTTTATAGTCTGCTTTACCTTAACAGACTTACTTCTCTTTTTTTCGTTAAGTTTTTTTATTAAAATTTGTGCAAGTTGCAGGAGTTGCACCTGCTATACTTTTACTTGCATATTAGGTAGGAGGGGAGTCCTACCTTTTAGAGAAATATACATATTAGGGGAATAACTGAAATTATATAAATTTCTATATTAATATAATAACATATATAAAATTATATTTTGTCCCAACTTTGTCCTTAAAATGTCCCTCAATTTGAATTTGTAAAATTATTAAATAATTCTCGCTCTAGTATATCTGGATATATAGAGTTTATAGCACTCCTTACTAATGATTCTCTTAATTCATAGTATGTAGTTTTGGATATATGCATTTTATCTAATATTTCATATCTAGGAACTCTCTTTCTATTACTCATATATAAAATATCAAATAATTCTTTTTGCTCTAACGTAAAATTATTTATAGCTATTTCTATCTTCCTTTTTTCTATTTCTTTTTGTCTTTTTCTATATTCTAAGTAATTTATTCTTTGTTCTTTTTTTATAACTTCATTTTCTACTAATCTACTTATATTATATGTCGGACCTGTTCTTTCTTCATAGCCTATTGCTCCACATCCTATATACTCATTTTTTATTTCCTCTATATCTAATTCAATTTTTTCTATTGCACTTTTTATCCTCTTATAATCGAATAATTTACCTTCTGTTTTTCTAAATAATTCACTATATTCTTCTTTAGTCATACTAATCCCCCTCTACATTTTCTATACTTACTTCTATACAAGCCTCTTCTGAATATTCTTTTTCAGCTAATATTGCATAAATATATCTATCATCTTTAAAAGCCTTTCCATTAAGTCCATCAAGTACACTTTTAATATAATTATCAATATCAGCTTTAGTCGGTCTTATTTTACCTTCTAAAGCGTCTATTCTTTTCTTTTTGCTGTAGCTCTTTGGTACTTCAAATTTAAACTTCATTCTTATTCTTATATAGTTATCATCAAAGTAATGTCTAGCTCCATATGCCAGACTTACTAAATTTTCAAATATCCTCGTCTTATCATCTGTAAAAGCTCGTCCTGTATTTGTATTAAATCTAGGACGTGACTTAGGTATTGGGGCTGACGGGATTGTAAAATCAACTTTCATACCCTTTCCTCCTTTGTGACATAATATTTTCCATCCAGTATCAGTCATGATGTAAGGTGTAGTCTGCTGATACTTTTATAGGTGCTACACTACCTAAAATCACTCTTTTACTTATTGAAAACTCTTTGTATTTTTATATTTCATAAATAAAGAACTTATCATAATCTTCTCCTATGCTCCTGAGATGTATTAAAGTATATCCGTTAATACATCCTCTATTTCATCTATCATTTCATCATCATTAATATCGTTGTAATCTAAAAATTCTTCTATTCCAAATACACCATTAAGTCTATTAAGTATCATACTAGCTATATTCCTATGATCATATCCATTTACTTCAATACCTTTTTCTAGCATCTGCATAACATTTCTAGCTTGTCCTGATACGTATTTAATTCTTGCTCTACTATCTATTATTGCTTTATCTCCAGCATTAACAGTAATCTCTCTTCCACCTATTGTTTTAAGTGTAAACTTTTCCGTTATTTCTATTTCTTGACCTATTTTATATCTCATAATATCCTCCAATTAAAATATGTTTTTATTTCCTTTTGCAAGGCTTGTATTTCCTGGTAAATAGCGCAATAAGCCGTTTTTCGCTATTTATTTTTTATATACTTCTTTTTTCTATCTAATCTTTATTATTTTTTATATTTTCTAGACACAATAGCTAGAGCATCTAATGCTCCAACTACTGCAACTATTATAAAAATTAATATTATTAAATCTGTCATAATTGCTCCTATCTACTTTGATATGTAGCACCACATTTACATTGATATACTATACCTATTGATGTCAAAAGCTTATACACTATTCCTCCGCAATGTTCACATTTTTCTGCATACGCTCCTAGTATTTTAGCTTTAGCCATAACATCACCTACATTTCAAAGTTTTCATTTACATGTATATCTACTGGCATTCCACCACCCATATACTTAGTTATCTCTAATAAATATGATGCTACTTCATTTTTATTTATCTTATCTACTTCTAATATATCTTCTGCTAACTTTATCAGCTGTCTTTTACTTTCTTCATTACACCAATTACTTCTGTTTGCACTATTAAATCCTTCTATAAGCACTCTATTAGCTTCATTTAAATCTTTATTAACCTTATCTAACTTTTTTAACTCTTCATCTTTAGCTATTAACTTAGTATTCAAACTACAATTTCTAAGGGTTTTATGCTCTGAAACCTTCTCTAATTTTTCTATATACTCTTCTAGCTTTTTTAATTTACATTCTGCTATTGTAAGAGCTTGGTGTAAACTATCATTTCTATCTTGTAGATTAGCTTTAATTCTTTTTTCTACTTCTAGTTCATCTTTTTTAACTGCTATAACTCTATTCTTTTCAACTATTATATTTGTAGCTCTATCTAATTCTGCTTCATGTGTTTTTCTTAACATTAATGGAAATTTCATCTTTAGTCCCCCTATAAATTTATTTATAATTTAAAACTAAAACTTCTTTAGTAGTTCTATGAACATACGTATAAGTGTGATCCTTATCGTTTTGTCGTTCCAAAAGGTATTCCATTATGTCATATCCCGAATTAGCTAATACTTGCATTTGTCTACGTGTTAATTTCTTTAGTTTTTTCATACTCAATCTCCTCCTAATTTTTATTTACTTTATCTATTTGTTTTTCTACTATATATCTATCTAATATCTGGCTTAAATCTACTACTATTTCATGGTTTCCATGCTTCAGATATAACTCTGCAAGTGCATTTTTTAATTCTTCCATGTACCTTGCTCCAATTCTAAGATATTCTTATCCATCTTTTTATGATAAGCTTCTTCCAGGTCATTTAAATCAAATCCTAGACTGTATATCAATTCTACAAATAATGGCAAGATTTTATCTGTTAATGTATATCTAGCAACTCTTTTTTTCCAAGTAAGTCTATTTATTTTGTCATTTAAGCTGACTACTATAATCTCTGGAGCTGTTATTTGCATTTCTTGAACTTCTGTAATTAATTTAATTTCTAGAAAATTTGCAGTATTTCCTATCCAACTAAGTAAGTCTGCACATTCTTCTATAACGTGATCTCTATCAATTTTTTCTTTACTGTAACTTTTATGCATCTTTGCTGCATTAACTATTTCATATAACTCACTATTTAAGCCTAAAATAAAGCTATATGGCACGTTATATATATCACTTGGTTGTTTTATACTTTTCTTCTCTTCTAAAAGCCTAGAGAACGTTTTTTGTTTCTCTAGTGCATATGTGAAATCAATTACTTTATTATTCATTTTCTAATTCCCCCATTTTCATTTGTTTTTCAAATTCTTGTTCTGCCCATTTAATTGCCTCAAATGCATTCATAGAATATCTGTCCATTAAATACTTTGCTCTAGCTATTAGAGCCGTTCTATTCTCTAATTTAACTGTCATCTTTATACCTACTTATTTATATTTTCAGAAAGTAACCTTTTCTTGGATTGCTAACAATACTTTTTAAGCCTAAACTAAGTTCATTTGTATTCGGCTTATAAATTGACAAAATATATCTATCATTTACACATGAGTTTATTCTTTTACTTGCATAAATGTTACTCAAAGAGGTGTTTATTTCTTTTGCTGCATCTTCTGCTTTTGAAAATATCTTTGTTATTTTATCTTTCTTGTCATATACAGCTACAGCTTTTTTCCATTGTTTTTCTACTACTTTAATTACTTCATCTATAAATTCATCTCTTTCATCGTCTTTTAACTCTATAAGTCCATCCATTTCATCTAGTCTTATATATTCTTCAAGCTCTTGACCAAACAACATCCCTTCCATAGCTAAGACTTGAGCTATTTCTACTGCTTGATTTCTTTTGTATCCACTTAACATTTTCAATCTCCCCTATTTACCAGGGAGCATTAGCTCCCATAAATTCTATAATTCAATTTATCTCCTACTATTTCAGCTAAATAATTTTTAGACATTTCATATAATCTACTTCCTATAGCTTCATCTATCTCTAACAAATCACCTATAGATTTTTCAGTAGTAACTATCACAGGTAGACTTTTAAAGTATCTATAATCAAGTATTTCATAAATTATATTTATATCTGATTCAGTGATCCTTCCTTTAAATAAATCATCTATCATTAATACTTGTGCATTTTTGTATATATTAATTTCTCTTTGATAATTTTCTTCATCTGTTATAGATTGTTTTAAATTGGTTATACTACTTCTGTAGGGCATATATATTACTCCGACACCAGTGTCTAATAATACATTCCCTATACTCATTGCTAAATGGGTCTTTCCTGACCCCACTTGACCGCAAAATATTATAGAATTTTGTCTAGCTACTCTTAACTCCTCAAATTTTTTAGAGTAGCTTTTTGCTTTACTATAAGCTAACATCGTTTCTTTACTTTTAGAGTAATCAAAGTTTTCAAATCTCATTTTTCTAAACTCTTCAGATACTCCACTAGCTTTTAGCTTATCTTCAGCTATTCTAATAGATCTACACTCACATGCTTTAGCAGTTCCATCTTCTTGTATGGTAAACATCATATCTCTACATTTATTGCATTTATAATTACTCTCTTGATAATCGTTCACATTCTTTAAGTAATCTGTAGTACTCTTCATCTTTTTCATCATCAACTGGTATCTGTTGTTCAAATTGTTTAGTACGCTTTGTGCTGCTTCCATTAGTTTTCACACCCTTTTGTTTAGACTGTTCTTGTTGAAGTTTATACGCTTCTAATTGTTCTAAAGTTCTTATGTTTGCATCTAACCATTGTTTTATAATCCCTTTGATGTATCCTAAGTTACATTTACCTTTATCAGTTGCTATTTCTATCGCTCTTTTAAAAAGGTTAACATCTATAGTTTCAGATAGTTCTATAAGATACTCTGCTGTTATTCCATTTATAAGTCCTATATTTTGTTCATATAAGATCCTAAATTCTTTTAACTTATTAGATGAATTTTCTTTATCTATATACTTACTATTATTAATACTGTTACTATTAAGACTGTTAATATTAGGGGGGGCATTTTGAACACTATCAAATTGACCACTATCATTTTGAACACGGTCAAATTGACCACTGTCAAATCGACTAGTATCAAATTCTTTTTTTGCTATTTCTATATCCCTAATATCCATTAGTAGTTCATATAGATTACTATCATTTCTATTTCCTTTTCGCCTTTTATGAACTTTTATATATCCATGTTCTTTTAATAATTTTATATTCTTATTAAATCTTTTTTCCGTAGTTCCAAGTTCTGAAATCATTAACTCTTTACTCGGATAGCAGTATCCACCTGAACCTGCAAAACTTGCTAAATATCCATATATAGCTTTGGATTCCATAGTTAACTCTTTATCCCTAGTTACACTCTTAGGAATTAAGCCATAACCATTACTTAAAATACTCGTACTTTGAAGTTTAACTTCATCTTTAGTCTCCATTGCTGCTCACCCACTTTTATCTTCTGTAAACTTTAATCGCTTGGAATACTCCAGCTAAAACTAGAGCATCCCATATAATCACCATTATTATTAAATTCATATCTAAACCTCTAACGTTACCTGTTCATCTATATCTGCAAATTTATCTTCATCTACTGGTGTAAAATCTGCATCTATAAATTCTTCTTTAGGTTGATATTTAGTAAGTAAGTCTAAAACCTCTTGAACTTCATCAAACTTAAGTTCTTTTAAGCAATAACCATTACTCTCACAAAATTCTTGCATCTTAGATATGTCTTTTGGGTTATCATAGTCATATAAACCTTTCATAGATGCTAACTTCATAATCCCTTGTTTCTGACCTGATGTAGCATATCCAACTTTAACTTCTTTTTCCGGTAATTTGTCAGGTACATTTTGTATTTCTGCCGCATCGTACATTCCTTGTAAATCTTCTGGGAATGCTTCTCTTAAAGCTGTTACCATAGCACATTTTCTTATCATTACACATGGCATTTGCTTCCAAGTACTTTGGCCTTTTGAGTATTCTTCCATACTAACTTCGGATCTAATAGGGAACTTCATATCTTTTACATATACTTCGCACCATCCACCTACTAAAGTCTCTTTAGAAGCTTTTAAGCTACCTTCTCGATAATCCATACTTCCATCAGGTTTTAAAATTACTATTCCAGCTTTCATTCCTTCAAAGTTAGGATTTCTATAAGCTCTTTTAACAAATACATCTTTACCGACTACTATATTTGCTGGTGAGTTTCCAAACTTAATTAAGTAAGCTTCTCTTATAAACGGATTAAGTTTTTGAGCCTTACATAACTCTATAAACATTAACGTCTCCTGATCCGTAACTGCTCCATTTCCACTTACTAAGTAATTCTTAACTGTTTCTGCAGTTAATACTTGTCCTGTCTCTGTTTTAAACTCCGCTAAACTTAAAGCACTTTTATTTATTGAAACTGAATTATTCATATGGCAATCCTCCTACTTAATAGTTAAACTTGTACCAGTTTTAAGCTCTACACCATCTATAATTAAACCGTCTTTTAAATCTTTTAATAAAGCTTTTTTATCTACTTTTTTAACTTGCTCTATAGTTATATAATTTAAAGGTATAATTGCTTCATCCAATATATTTACCGCTCCTGGTGTCTTTCTGATACTTATATTCCCTAAACTAGTTTCTAGCTTCTTAACTCCCCTTAATTCCATACATTCCTTTGTGTATTCTTTTAGTCTATCTATATTATTTTTCTTAACTTTCTTTAAATCTGTAAGTCTTTTTATTTCAGTATCTATAGCATC
>UMCP01066482.1_pt1 | contig 31105 bp, 29 predicted proteins | sample 1964261 | NCBI WGS metagenome assembly UMCP01 (sample SAMEA4835971, study PRJEB28245) | human gut metagenome | biome: gut microbiome; material: fecal sample | place: Denmark | collected 2008
CATGAAAAGTACTATTGACATTGGACTAACAGGAGAAGAAATATATCAACTAAAAAATATGAAAAAGAATGAACTAGATGAAGCAATAATAAACAAGATTATTAAAGCATATATTACAAATGAACATAGAAAAGATAATACTAAAAGCAAACAGTTAATGCCAGAATTTACAGAAATTTATAAAGACTTTAGACTAGCAATCAATAATAGAAATAAGATTTTTATTGAGTTTAAATCTGTTAATTCAGGAAAAACTAAAAGAATAATCCATCCAGCAGAACTATTTACATATTTAAATAATTGGTATGTTGCAGCATTTTGCGAATTAAGGAATGAAATTAGACTATTCAAATTAAATGACATAATTTCATATAAAATATTAGATAAAAAATACGAAGAAGTAAATTTAAAAATCTGGTCAAAAAATTAAACTGACAATTATATTTCCTCTTTTTGTGATAAAATAAAATCACAAAAGGAGGATTTTTATGTATAAAACAATAATATTTGATCTAGATGATACCTTAAATGATGATACAAAAAATATGCAAGAAGCATTTAAAATACTAACAAAAGATAAATATAGTGACGAAGAATTTAAAAAATTTCAGACAATAGATAAGAATTACTGGAAAGAAAGGGCTGCAGGAATAGTAAAAGATCCTAGAGAAGGAATGTCAAGAGAGGAAAAAGCAGAGTGGAATAGAGCACAAAGATTTTTAAGATATTTTAAAGGAATTTCTTATGAAGAAGCGGTAAAAATGAATGAAATATATACAGAAGGACTAAAACGAAAAGTACAAGAAATAGAAGGAGCTAAGGAAATCATAAAATATTTAAAAGACAAAAAGTATAAGCTTATAATTGCAAGTAATGGACCAAGCACAGCAATACCATCAAAATTGAAGGGATTAGGAATAAATGAATATATAGATGAAACCTTTGCAGCAGATGAATGTGGAAGTATGAAACCACATGCATATTTTTATGAAGCTTTGTTTAATAAAATAAATAACCATAATACCAAAGAAATGTTATATATAGGTGATGAGTTAGAAAAAGATATTAAAGGTGGAAACGAAGTAGGAATGGATACATGTTGGTTTAATATTAGGAATGAGAATGCTAGTATTTATAAGCCAACATATGAGATACATAAGTTAGAAGAATTAAAAAATATATTATAAAAAGGGAGAAAAAGATATGGAGGAAATAGTATTTGTAACACATAACAAAGGTAAAATAGCATCTGCACAAAAACAATTAGCAGGAGTAAATGTAAAAATATTCGAATATGAGTTAGACGAACCAAGAAGTGATGATATAAAATTTATTTCAAAAGCAAAAGTAGAAGAGGCGTATAAATTAGTAAAAAAGCCATGTATTTCTTTAGATTGTGGTTTCTGGATAGAAGAATTAAATGGATTTCCACGAGCATTTGTTAACTTTTCATTAGAAACATTAGGACTAGAAGGAATCTTAAAATTAATGGAAGGAAAAGAAAACAGAAACTGCAAATTCACAGAATGTTTATCATACTATGATGGAAAAGAAGTACATCAATTTATGGGAGAGCATAAAGGGAGACTAGCAAAAGAAATATTAGGAAATGATACAAACGAAAAATGGTCAGATTTATGGTATATCTATATACCTAGTGGATATGAAAAGACATTAGCACAAATGACTAAAGAGGAACGAGCTACGAGGAAAAAGTATGAAAGTAAAGATGCAATGAAAATATTCGCAAATTGGTATTTAGAAAATAATGCAAATTTATTATAGAGTTTAAAATTTTGAATAGTTGGATATAAATATTTAGATAAAAAGTAGTAAAATAGAAGCTTTTATGATATAGTTCTTTGTAAAATAGGAGTAGCAAGTTTAATATGTGAATGTTAAAATCACATATACTGGCGAATAAAGGAGTATATTATGAGAGCTAATTTTTTTGGAAGTACAGCATGCTATTTAAAGAAAGACAACAAAATATTATTTATAAAATTCAATAAAAAATGGGGACAAGTATATGCTCCAATAGGTGGAAAAATAGAAGCAGGAGAAACACCTACAGAATGTTTATTAAGAGAATTTAAAGAAGAAACAGGTCTAGAATTAAAAGATCCAAAACTTAAGGGAATTTCATTTTGGAAAGATAGCACAGAGGGTATAATATTTATATATACTGCCGAAAAAGTTGATGGAGATTTACAAGAATCTGAAGAAGGAAGACTAGAATGGATAGACATTAGCGAGTTAGACAATATAAAGCAATTTGATATGAACAGTAAATTTACTAAATATATATTAGAAGACGGTATGTTCGAAGGAAAATTTATTTTAGATGAAAATGCTAAAGTACTTGATTATAAAATAAGGAAGATTTAGAAAGAAAGGATTAATGCATGATTAAAAATATAATATTTGACTTAGGAAACGTAATATTACAATGCTCAACAATAGAAACGATGTATAATTTTACAGCTAGTGAAGAAATTGCAAAGAATCTAATAACATATATATTCAAATCAGAAGAATGGAAATTACTAGATTTAGGAAATATAAGTAAAGAAGAAGCTATATCAAGAATACAAGAAAGAGTGTCAGACGAATATAAACCTTTAATAAAAGAGGTTATGGATAACAGAGCAAAATATTTAAAATTGAATGAAGGTACAATAGAAATTGCAAAAAAATTAAAAGATATTGGATATAAAATATATGTGTTGTCAAATATGTCGACATTTACATATGAATATTTTAAAGATAACGAATTTTTTAAGTTATGTGATGGAATAGTAATTTCAGCATATGAGCACATTAAGAAACCAGATGAAGAAATATTTAAAAAATTATTAAATAGATATAAGCTACTTCCAGAAGAATGTTTATTTATAGACGATGACGATACAGGAAGAAGTTTTGAAACAGCAAATAAGTTAGGCATAAATGGAAGAAGAGTACTTCCAAATGATAGTGAAGATGTTCTAAAATTATTAGAAGAATATAATATAAAATTACAAGGAAAAATGGAGGAAATATAGAACAAATAATATAGGGGGAAAGACAGATGCTAAGATTTGAAAAAATAGATGACAAATATTGCAACCAATATATAGAGATGGTACAAGAATGGAAAGCGAGCAATACATCTTTAACACCAGATATTTTAGAAATACCTTGTAATAATGAAATAGAATATAGAAATATAGTTAGCATAGCAAAAAATGCAGCTATTGGAATACACGAAGATAGAGACTGGTATGAAAAATGCAACTATTACTTAGTTGTAAATGATCAAGACAAATTAATTGGAATAACTGCAGTAAGAAGCAATTTAACACAATTAGGAAAAGATACATTAGGAAATATTGCATACGGAATACGTCCATCAGAAAGAAGAAAAGGATATGCAAAAGCTGTTGCAAATATGCTAGTAAATAAATGTAGAGAATTAGGAATGAATGAAATTGTTGCATGTCATTATATAGAAAATGATGCATCAAAAAGAGTTTTAGAAAGTGCAGGAGCAATTCCTACAGGAGTGTTGACATCAGAATATTCTGGCAAAAAGATAAAACGTTATATAATAAGAACAAATACAAGTAGCGAAATAAACTTTACCTTGGCAAAACAAGTTTTTAATGACTACGTAAAAAAATTTGACAGGGAAGATGGAAGCATTTTATTAAAAATAACACATACATACCATGTTGTAGACTTAAGTGAATATATAGCAAAAGAACAAGGGTTAGATGAAGAAAATGTAGCTTTAGCTAAACTGATAGCGTTATTGCATGACATAGGAAGATTTAAACAAGTTACATTACTTAGAAACTTTTCTGATAAAGGGTTTGATCATGCAGATTATGGTGTTAAAATTCTTTTTGAAGAAAATTTAATAAGAAAATTTATTCCAACAAATAAATATGACGAGATAATAAAAAAAGCAATATATACTCATAATAAATACAAAATAGAAGATGGATTAAATGAATTAGAAGAACTGCACTGTAAAATTATAAGAGATGCAGATAAATTAGATAATTTTAGAGTAAAAGAAGAAAATAAATTTGAAGATAGTTTTCCAGAAACTAAAGATGTAGCAGGGGAGCTTTCTAATTCTGCGATGTCTGATGTAGTATATAATGACTTTTTAGCACATAAATGTATCAAACTTGAAGATAGAAAAACTTTAATAGATTATTGGGTATGTATACTTGCTTTTATATTTGATTTATATTTTAAAAGTTCATTAAAGTATATTAAAGACAAAAATTATATTGATATTTTAATTGATAAGATAGAATATAAAAATGAAGAAACAAAAGCAAGAATGGAAGATATAAGAAAATGTGCGAAAAAATACATAGAAGATAATATTTAAGGAATGTAAAATATGATTAGGAAAAGTACTAATAACGATTTAGAAAAAATTATGCAAATATGGTTGGATACGAATATTTCGGTACATAATTATATTCCACAAGAATATTGGACTAGTAATGAAAAATATGTTAAAGAAGCAATACAGGAGGCAGAAGTATATGTATATGAAGAAAATAAAGAAATAAAAGGTTTTATCGGAATAAATAAGGGACATATAGAGGGAATATTTGTAGAAGAAAAATATAGAAATCAAGGAATTGGAAAAGAATTACTATCTTATTGTAAAAACAAATATGATAAGCTAACCTTAGAAGTTTATAAGAAAAATACTAAAGCTATAAACTTTTATGAAAGAGAACAATTTAAGCCGATAAAAGAAGATGTTGATGAGGCAAATAATGAAGTAGAAATACTTATGGAATGGAAGAAAAATTAAAAGAGATTGTTTTGAGTTATTGCTATATTTGAGAGATGGATCCTTTTGGGGATTATATATAATATAATAAATAAAGGAAGTTAATATGAAGATACGTTTAGAAGAAGAAAAAGACTATTTTATGAATGAAAATTTAACACGAGAAGCTTTTTGGAATGTATATAGACCAGGTTGTTATGAACATTATATTCTTCATAAAATTAGAACAGATAAATGCTATGTAAAAGAATTAAGTTATGTAATGGAAGAAAACAACAGGCTAATAGGAAGTATAGTTTATGCAAAAGGAAAAATACAAAATGAAAATGGTGTACATGAAGTGTTACTATTTGGTCCAATAAGTATACTTCCAGAATATCAAGGAGCAGGATATGGAAAGAAACTAATAAAATTTACTTTAAAAAAGGCAAAGGAATTAGGATACCCTGCAGTAGTAATAACAGGAAAACCAGAATACTATGAAAAATTTGGATTTAAGCCTGCCTCAAAATATAATATATTTTATGAAGGAATGGAAAATGAAGAAAATCCGTTTTTTATGGTAAAAGTTTTGGATAAGCATAAAATGAAAGGTATATATGGAATATATACAGATCCAGATGTTTACACAGTAAACCAAGAAGAGGTAGAACAATTTGATAAGAAATTTCCAAAGAAGAAAAAGGAGAAAAGAGAAGGACAATTGGAATAATCGGAATATGCTTCGGGATTTTGGGACGTTCTTCGGGATTTAGGGACGTTCTTTAAATCCCGATTTTGAAAATTAATGAAGGAGCTTAAATACCTATTTTAGAATTATGTTAAAAGCCATCAACGACATCTTGCATTCGTTGGTGGCTTAATACTTGGAACTTATAAGGTTAAACGGTTCCAAAAATCCATATATATGTTTATGTCGTGCTTATGATATTTTAAACATCTGGCAATTCTACAATATAGAACAACAATTAACATAGCTTTAATCTTTTGATGAGGCTCAGAAAGTAAGCTATATATTTTATCAAGAGAAATATTTTTTACGACACTTGCATTACTAACGATGGCAAATAAAGTGTCGTATAAACTATCTCCAAGCACAGGCATTGGATCAATAACGCCAGCAAATTTACCATTAACTTTTATAAAATTGTGGGTACCAAAATCTCCATGAATTAATTTTTTATCAAATTTATAATCTTCTAATATTTTTACTTGATCTAGCACAATAGAATTATCTGGAATATAAGCTACTAAGGTTTTAGTAGAATCAGCTATTTCATCAAGTAAAAACTCAGACCACGTTGAAACTTCTTCATAAAGGTAGCCATATCCATAATAATCTACAGTTTTATAATTATTTGTAATATAAATAATATTTCTGAGAAAATCATCAATATCATCAACTTGTTTCATAATATCTCCGTGAATGAATTCATAAACAGCAAATCTATATGAAGGGTCAAAATAAATAATTTTTTGCATTTTAGGACTAGGATTTAAACTTAAAAATTTGATTTCAGCTTTTATGGCATATGGAGTACTTCTTTTTATTAAGTATTTGTTATTTAGCAAAATCACATGGCTTGAAACACCATCTGTAAAATACTTGTGGCTTTCATAAGGTATATTTAATAGTTTTAAAACAAATTCAATTATATTTTTATCTATTTTATTATCAATATTCATAATTTACCTCTAGATATATTTTAAAAATCCATCTGGATAAATAATTTTTTTACCAGATTTAAAATCATCAATATCTACCCATACAGCATTATACTCATCAGCTTCATCATCAATTTCATATTCATCTTTGTAAGTATCCTCTGGAATTTCTATAGAATAAAGAAATACGATTTCATGTCCTGTTTTCCCTTGATAGGTAAAAATATTCTCTGTTACTCCAAGAAGTTCTCCTACTTTAATATCAGCATGAATTTCTTCCTGAAATTCTCTTTTTACAGCATCTTTACTTGTTTCGCCAAATTCGATACCTCCTCCTAAAGCACGGTAAAAGGTTTGCTTCTTTACTTTGTCATATCCAATGCCTACTAAAATTTTGTTGTCTTTTTTTGCAATACCTAAAGATATAGGTCTGATAGAATCAGATTTAAACATTTTATACACTCTCCTTTATTTTGGTAAGCAAGTGTTTATATTGTCTAAGTGCAGTTAAAGAATGCTAATTTTTGTGTAACTTATGAAGATGAATACTGCTTGCCAATTAAATTATGTTATTAGTGTAGCATATAGAAATGTAGAACACAAGAAAAATATATAAATATTGAAATTAGACAATAAAATGATATAATGATTGCATGTAAAGAAATAGATATATGTATTAATGTATCAAATATTATTGAGTATATGGAGGTCAAAAGTGAATAAAGAAGCGGGACTAAAATCAATATATGAATTACGAAATTATAAATTTGTTATAGAGAGTTATCAAAGAGGATACAGGTGGGACTCTAAACAGGTTACAGAACTATTAGAAGATTTGTTAGAATTCCAAAAAACAGGAAATAATTTATATTGCTTACAACCAATTATAGTTAGAAAAGTTGATGAAAACAAATATGAATTAATAGATGGACAACAAAGACTTACAACTATATATATATTACTTAAATTTTTAAAACAAGAAGAATATTTATATGGGATAGAGTACAAAAGACCTAATAGTAAAGAATTTTTAGAAAATATTGAAAGTGAAGAAAATATAAACAATCTGGATTTTTATTTTATGAAAAATGCGTATACAACAATTAAAAAATGGTTTCATGTAGTAAGTGAAAATGAACAGACGGGAAATTTAAAGGGAAGGTTTATATCATTACTTTTGGAAAATGATAAGAATGTAAGATTTATTTGGTATGAAGTAAAGGATAAAAATATTTCATCAGAAGAGATTTTCACAAGAATAAATGTTGGTAAAATTCCATTAAATGATGCAGAGCTTATAAAAGCAAAATTACTTTATGATGTAAAATCAGAAAGAAAAGAAGAAAAGTATCTAAAACAAATAGAAATAGGAAACGAATGGGATAGAATAGAAAAAGATTTGCAGAATGATTCTTTTTGGAGATTTTTAGTAAATTATAAAAAAGAAAAATCAAATAGAATAGAATATATATTTGACTATGTAGCAAAAGAAGCGGAAGAAAAAACAAAAAGTAAGAGTAATAAATCTAAAAATATAACTGAAAATGAAGAGCACTCTACTTTTGAAAAAATAAGTCAATTAATGCAAGAACAAATAGTAAATAAAGATAATTGGTATACAGAAGAAAAGGATTTTTGGGATAATAATGTAAAAAAATATTACTATATTTTTAAAGATTGGTATAAAGATCCTGAAATATATAACTATATTGGTTTCTTAAACTTTTATAATAATAAAGAAGGTAATACGTATAGTCTCATTAAAGAATATGAAAAATGTACAGAAAAAACAAACTTTAAAGCATACGTTAAAAATTTAATAATAAAAGATGTTATAAATGATGTAGAAAATTTAGATGATTTAGATTATGAAGAAAATGGAGAGCAATTAAAAAAACTACTTATTTTATTTAATATTTTAACATTAAATAAAATGCAAGAAAAATTTCCATTTGAAAAATACAAGAAAGATGAGTGGTCACTTGAACATATTCATCCTAGAAATATTAAAAGTATGGGAAATGATAAAGAAAAATGGAAATCTTTGTGTGATGATGAAATAATAACTATAAAAGATTTTATTGAATTATTTAAGAATAGAAATGATAAAGAAAAATTTGAATTATATAATAACATTTTAAGAAAAATGGAAGAACTAAGGCAAAATATAGAAAATAAAAAAGATGCAGTTATTTTAGAAGAATTCGAAGCAATTAAAGATTTATCAAAAAATGAATATGGGGAAGAATTTATGAATTCAATTGCAAATTTAACTTTATTAGATAAAGATACAAATAGTAAAATAGGAAATAATTTTTTTGATACAAAAAGAAGAGAATTAATTAATGCCGAAAAAACAGGTGTTTATATTCCTATATGTACAAAAAATGTATTTTTGAAGTTTTATAGTAAGAATCCAAATCATATTTATTTTTGGACAAAAGAAGATAGAGAAGATTATAAAAATGCATTAAAAGAAGAGTTACAAAAATTTGTTGAAAGTGAGAGTGAAAGTGAAAATAATGAATAATACTGTATTAGATGAAGAAACATATAGTTTTTGGAAATTAATAAATAAATATAATATCACAATTCCTATGATTCAAAGGGATTATGTTCAGGGAAAAGAAGATAAAAGAATAAATGAAATAAGAGAAAAGTTAATAAATAACATAAAATTAGCAATACAAGGAGAAAAATTATTAGACTTTGATTTTATATATGGAAGTACGAAAATAAATGAAGATAATGAAGAAGAACTATCATTATTAGATGGGCAGCAAAGAATTACAACATTATTTTTATTACATTGGTATTTTGCAAAAAAGGAATGCAAAATGACTGATGAAGTAAAAAATATTATGCATAATTTTTCTTATCAAAATAGAGTCAGCTCAAGAGAATTTTGCAAAAGTTTAGTGGATAAAGAAATAAAAATTGAGAAAAATAAAAAAATAAGTGATTTAATAAGACAGAAAACATGGTATTATTCTGAATGGAATAATGATCCTACAGTAAAAAATATGCTTAATATGCTTGATTGTATCCATGAGAATTTTTATGAATATGAAGCTTTCGATAAGTTGATTGACGAAAATAATAGTCTTATCACATTTATGTTTATACCACTTGAAAAATTTAATTTAACAGATGAATTATATATAAAAATGAATTCTAGAGGAAAAAAATTAACAAATTTTGAAATATTTAAGTCTAAGATTTTAGAAATAATGAAAGAACAAAACGAAAAAGAATTATTAGAAGAATTTTCAGAAAAAATCGAATCAAGTTGGGCTGATTTTTTCTTTAGCTATAAAAAAGAGAATGAAGAAACATTTGATGAAATTTTTATGAGATATATTTATTATATTACTGAGATGATTTATGCTACAAAGATAAGTACTAAAACTCAATATGACAATGAAAAAGATTCTCCTTTTGATTATTCAAAAAAAGATTTAAATTTAGATTTAAAATTGGTAGAAGAAACTTATAAAGATAAAAATAATATTAAATTATTAATTAGTATATTAAATATATGGAAAAACAAAGAAGAGCTAACTGAAGATATTAATAAGGCATTTAGTAGTAAATATTCAGAAGGAAAGGTAATGTTATTTGACTCAAATGAAAAAATAAATTTATTTGAAAATTGTATTTATTATGAAAATTTTGAATGGTTAAATAGAATATTGTTATTTTCTTTCCTATTAAAGAAAAGTAAAAATAAAAATGATAATAATTATGATGATATAAGAATTATAAGAAATATATCTTTAAATATAAGATCTTTTTACAGATCTCAAGAAAGTTATACTCCAAATATTCGTTATTATATGTTAAGAGATTTATTTAATATTTTCGAAAAAATAATAGATGAGGAAGATCCATATTTATATTTATTGAATGAAAGTTTCATTTCAAGAGGAGAGTATATTTTTCCAGAAATAAAAAAAGCAGAAATTATAAAAAGAAAACCAGAATTAAAAAAAGTGATTTTTGAATGTGAAGATACCAATTCAACAAAGGGAAATTTGGTAAATTTAATAAATTTAATAGAAAAATATGAAAATAAAGTGATTAAACTGATAAAATTTTTTAATGATAAATCTCATTATCCATTAATTTTGAGAACGATGCTATCATTTGATAACTATGGAATATATATTGGAAAGGGAAATAGATATTTCTATGGAAGTAGTAACTCGATATATGATGTATTAACATATTCTAATAATAATGAAATACAAAGTAAAATACAAATTATTTTGGAAAAGATCTTTGAAAAAGTACAAAGTAATATTGATATAGATATAGAAAAATTGTTCATTAATACTATTAAAGAAAATATGAAAGAAATGGAAAAAAATAGTTGGAGATATAATGTGGTAAAATATGCAGAAATTTGGGAATTGAGCTATGAAAGAATATTTAATAAAAATAGTGAAATAATATATACTTTTGCATTAAATAGTGATGATGCAAATATTTCGTCATTTTCAAAAAAGGCAATAAATAGTAGACATATTAATCCATATTATAAACCACTATTGGCAAAATATAATTTAGAAAAACAAAAAGAATGTTATAGTACAAAAGATGATAATGGAAAGATTATATTAAATAATAATATAGTTATTAAAATTATAGAAAGTAGTTTTCAAGTTTCTTCCAATGTGAAAAAGGAAGAAATTAAAAAAGTTTTTATTGATAATAAAATAGATGAAGATGGAAACATATTTATAAAGTTTAATATAAATTGTGATTATATAGAGCAATTAGAACAAATAATAAATAAGATTTCTACATTATAAGGATAATGTTAAGATTGATATTAATACGTTTTAAGAGATAAAAAAGATATTAAAAGAGTTTTATAATATATTAAATAAAAACAACTACATTATATGACCAGTGAAATTGAAAAACTCCTTATTACAAATTATAATAAAAAAGATGTAATAAGGAGGAATTTTTATGGTTAATGAATATATTTTAGATGCAAAAGATGAAGCAATAATAAACGGATTAGATAATTTATTTGGAGTTGTTCAAAATAAAGAGGTATTAAGGAATATTATAATATTTTCAAAATTAAAAAGAGATGATGAAATAAACACAGGAAATTTTAATATTATTATAAGAAATAATTCCGACTATAATTTATTAGAAGATTTTCTAAGAATATGTACCAAGCTATTTGTTAAAAATAATATTATAGAAAATGATAAAATATATTTTTTTGGGGAAAATGAAGATAAATGTAAAGGCAGAAAAAATAATGATATTTGGAATATAGAATTAAAAAATAATGAAAGTTTAATTGTTTTTAAGTGTAACTCATTTTATATAAACTATAAAAGAGATAGAAATAAGATTGAAAAATTAATTAAGAAATATCCAAATAAAATATTTATATTTGAAGATACAAATTATTGTGAAGGCGAAATGGATGCAGAACTAGGAAATATTGCAACTTGGAGAATGACAATAGAAAAAATTTCTTTGGATGATAAAATAATATACTGTAAAAATATATTAGATAAAAATAAAATAAAATATAGAAATCAAGATATAAGAAATTTTTCGGAACAACCATTTTGGAAATTAAAACCTAACCTTTTGCAACTAATGGTTGAATGCAAGGCTAATAGGATTGAAAGTGTAAATAGTGAAATGTTTAGGAAAAAAGGTGAAAAATATAATATAAAACCAATAAGAAAAAATAATACAAAAAGTAGTAAAAAATCTGCAAAAGCAGATCTAGAAGAGCTTATAGGTCTTGATGAAATAAAAAGTGAAATAAGAAAAATATTAAATTATGTAAGTTTAAATAAAGAAAGAGGTAAAATGCCTACTTTACATATGTGCTTTTATGGAAATCCTGGAACAGGAAAAACAAGTGTTGCAAGAGTTATAGGAAAATTATTTGCAGAAGAGAGAATATTACCAGGGAATGGCGATTTCGTAGAAGTTCATGGAAGAGATTTAGTTGCAAAATTTGTAGGCTGGACTGCTCAAAAAGTTCATGAAGTAGTTGGAAAAGCTATTGGAGGGGTTTTATTTATCGATGAAGCATATAGTTTGATTTCTAGAGGAAGAGGGGGATTTGAATCAGAGGCAATAGACACTTTAATAAAAGAAATGGAAGATCACAGAGATGAAATTTGTATTATATTAGCTGGATATACTGATGAGATGAAAGAGTTATTAAAAGAAAATCCTGGCTTTGAAAGTAGAATACAGTTTAATATTGATTTTCCAGATTATACTGCAAATGAATTGTTAGAAATTTTTAATGAATTGAGTAAAAAAGAAAAGTATTGTATATCTAATAATTGCAGAGAAATATTATTAGACCACTTTAATAAAGTTAGAAGTCAAAAAAATTTTGGAAATGGTAGATATGTTAGAAACATTTTTGAAAAAATAAAATTTGAACAAGCCGATAGAGTTATAAGAACGAATTGCAAAAGCATGAATAGAATAACAAAAAGTGATGTTCAGAATGCATTGATACAAGTTCAAATGAAGCAAGAAAATAATTGTGTAAGAAAAATGATAGGTTTTTAAGGCAACAAAATAATCAAATGATATAATAAAGAAAATGTTAGAATTTGAAAAATATAAAATACTTAACAAGAAAGCAAAAATGAAAATAGAAGAAAATTAATTTTTATTTTACTTTTTCTTAAAACATTGAAGTAATTAATATTAAAGAAAAGTTATTCGAAATATTTTTTAACAGAATATGATATTGTAATAAAAAATTTATACTTTATAGAAGTATTTTATATACATAATCTTTTATCTACATAATTTATTTGCGAAGATGAAATTAAATAAAATAAAAAAACTCATAACCCGAAGGTCGATAGTTCGAGTCTATCCCCCGCAACCAAGAATTTATTTAGAGTCGCAAGAGATTGCAGACTCTTATTTTTTATCGAAAGTTAGATTTTGGCTATTTTGGGGACAACCTGGGGACACAAACTTCTTAAACAGGCTATATTTAGCCAAAATCTTCACTAAATAACTTCAAAAAAGCAATTTTGTGATATTTTGAAAAAAGATTTTAGTTATCATTGTTATTTATTAATAGGTCTTGTAAAACATACGCTGCTTTTCTCATATTCTTTTGTAGTGGATGCACATAGTATTTTATAGTAGTATTAATACTTGCATGACCAAGTCTTGCAGATACTGTTGCAATATCAACATTTTGAGAAATTAAAAGAGTTGCATTTGTATGTCTTATTCCGTGAAGCTTTACTACAGGTAATCCTAAAGATTCAATATGAGTTTTATACCATTTACCAAGTGTATCAGGGTGCATAGGTTTTCCATTAGCCTGTATAAATAATTTGTTAGAGTCAATCCATTTATCTCCATATAATTCTTTTTGTTCATCATACCAGTCCTTATACTCTAAAAGTACGTTAGTTATATAATTAGGAATTGGAACAATTCTATTAGAACTTTCAGTCTTAGGATCTTTATCAAATATTCCTTTTTCAGGTAAATACTGAGTAGATTTGTTAACTTCAATTGTCTCATTTTTAAAATCTACATCAGACCATTCCAGTCCTACAAGTTCTCCACGTCTTACACCAGAAAAAATATCAAGTAAAATAGCTACTTTGTATTTTAATTTATTGCCAGTAAAATCTTGTAAAGAATTTATAAGAAGTTTGCATTCATCATCATCGAAAAACTCAATTTTAGGCTTTTTAGTTTTTGGTGGTTTAACTCTTCTTGCAGGATTATCAACTAGTAATTGCCAATATACTGCTCTTTGAAACATTGCACTTAATAATCTGTGATGTTCTAGAATTGTTTTTGGAGATAATGGTTTTAAAGTTCTTTGTCCATTATTTTTGGCTATCCTTTTTATTTGAGTATCGTTTTCTAGCATATCATATAAGTTCATTAAATCGGTAGGTTTAATTTTTTCGAGAACAAATGAACCTAAATATGGTAGAATACGAGTCCTTAACATTCCAAGATATCTCGAATAAGTTTTGGGTGCTAATTCTTTTGAACCATATTTTTCTTTCCAAATATGGAAAAAATCTTCAAAAGTTATTGATTTGCCTTCTGGAACCATTCCACGATTTACTTCTGTTATAAATTCAGCAAGAGCAATTTCAGCATCTTTTCTAGTACCATGAATAGTTTTTGTTTTTCTACATCTGCTGCCATCAAGATTTTTACCACCTGATACGATTAACCTGTAAGTATTTTCACCTCTTTTTTCAATACTTCCAGCCATTGCTTTTTCCACCTCCTTTCAAAATTAGGGTGGAAGAAGTCTTGTATTCAATTGAGATGATTATATAATATTTTTATTGTAATTACTAGTAGTTTTTGCTTATTTTTCAAGGTTTGCAAAGATTACACAAAAATACATAAAAGGACTTGTATGGGACAATAAAAAACTTTATGAAATGTAATATTTAAAATGGTTAAGTATAAAATTAAAAAAAATTAAGTAATAAATATTAAAAATTTACTTTACAAAATAAAAAGTTAATGATATACTAAAAATAATTAATATATAACAAATAAAAGTTATAAGAAATCAAATAAAAGTTAACTAATACCAAGGAGGAATTAAGTATGGAATATTCAGCAGAAATTTTAAAGATTGTTGAAGGTTGTATGAAAATGGATAAAATAAAGGTTTATAATTATACACAACTATTAATAAAGAAACTAAAAGAAAATGGAGAAATTAGGTTAGCAGAAAAATTCGAAAAAATAATTGCTAGTAAAAGTGAAACTAATTTAAAATCGCTAAATATGCAAACAATATATAAGGTTCCTGTTGATAGTGAATCAAGATTACCAATTGCGGACCGACTAGAACCAGCTGAAATAGAAGAAATGCCAGTGTTTTTGAACAAAGAGTGTAAGAATGAAATAGATAAATTTTTAGAATATTATAATAATAGAAATCAAATAATAAACAATGGAATAAATTTGCCGAATACATTAATATTTTTTGGCCCTCCTGGATGTGGTAAAAGTAAATTAGCAGAATATATATCTAAAAAAACGGAATTACCATTAATAACGACTAGATTAGATGGGCTAATATCATCATATTTAGGAAGTACAGCTAAAAATATAAGAGCAATCTTTAATTATGCACAAAGCGTTCCGTGTGTATTATTTTTAGATGAATTTGATGCGATTGCAAAAGTTAGAGATGATAAAAATGAACTTGGCGAGTTAAAAAGAATAGTTAATAGTTTATTGCAAAATATAGATTCAATACAGAATGGAAGTATTATAATTGCAGCAACTAATCATGAAAAATTACTAGATCCCGCAGTATGGAGGAGATTTATGTTTAAAATAAATCTTCAGAAACCAGAATATGAAGTTAGATTTAATATTATAAATAAATTGGTAAGTAATATGAATTTAAAAAAAGAAGATATAGATATTATAGCACAATTGTATGAGGGATTTACTGGTGCTGAGTTAGAACAAATATGTAATAAAGTAAAAATGGACGCAATAATTGATAAAAAAGAAATTAGTTTAATTAACTTTGTTGAGTATTATTTAAGACATAAGCATATAGTTATAGATAATCATAAAGAAAAAATAAAGTATTTAAATAAGATGAATAATAAATTGTTTTCAGGTACAAATTTGGCTAGAATATTTAATTATTCTAAACCATATATATCACAAATTTTAAAGGAGGATAGAGAAGGATGAAAGAAAAATTGCCAATTATAATGGTTGCACAACGTACAGAAGATATTAAACCGAATATTTCGAGCGGAAGAGTTGTATTTCTAGAACCATTTACTGACAAAGTAAGGAATAACATATTTACTCAATGTGAGAAAATAAAAAGTAATATTGCAAAAATAGAAGAACAAGAAGTTCCATGTATTGGAAAGGTAATAATGAAAGAAAAAGCTATTGCAAAAACACATAAGCCAAATAATTTATTTAATACTACAACTTGTCCAATGGTTGGAACAGGTAAATTAAATGAGATTTACGTAAAAATAACTCCAAAAGGAATTGATAATCTTGAAAAAGAAATAAAAAATACAAAAGCTCAAACAAAAACATCTGAAATGACAAAAATTGAAAGAATAGAAATGTATACTTCAGAAGATGTATTAAAAGTAAATCTAAATAATATAAAAGGACCACTAAAGATAAAATTATTTGATTATAAAGATGATGAACAAAATAAAAAAAATAGAGAGATATTTTTGAAAAAAATAGAAGAAATAGGAATTGATGGTGAAATAACCAAGTTGGATTCGTATAAAACAATGGAAGTATATTCATTAAAGTGTGATGATTCAAAAAAAATAAAGCAATTATCTGAATATCAGGGAATAAAATCTATAGATATGTTTCAAAAATATTCTATTGTGAATCCAAAAATAAAAAAATTAGAGAAAATGGATTATTCTTTTCCAAAACCAATAGAAGGAAAGGAATATCCAATAGTAGGATTGATTGACTCGGGAATATCAGAAGATAATAAAGAGATTTTACCTTGGATATATAAAAAAGAAGAACTAATTCCTAAAGAATATCAAAATAATTCTCATGCTACATTTATTGCTGGTATAATGCTTTTTGGTGAAAAATTAAATTTTGATATAGTTGATATTAGAGAACCGAACTTCAAAATTTTAGATGTTGTTGCAATTCCAAATGCAGATGAAGAATATGGTCCTACAGATGAAATGTCTGAAGATTTGTTTCTTGAAGGGATAGAAAACATAATGAAAAAATATTCTGATAAGGTTAAAGTATGGAATATGTCATTAGGAACAGATATAGAAGCTAGAGATGTAATTTCTGATTTTGCAATAGAGTTGGATAGAATTCAAGATGAGTATGGAGTACAAATATTTATAGCAGCAGGAAATTTTCAAAATGCAATAAGAGAATGGCCAACAGATATTCAGTATAATGATAGAATTACAACACCAGCAGATTCAATTAGAGGAATTACAGTAGGAGCAATTGCTTTAGACAAAGGTGTTGTCGATGTGAATGAACCATCTCCATTTTCTCGAAGAGGACCAGGAGCAAACTATATAAATAAACCAGACATTGTAGATTATGGAGGAAATATTAATGAAGATGGAAGTATAGACGGGTGCGGAATTGTATCTTTTGATACAAAAGGTAATTATATTGAAGGAGTAGGTACAAGTTATTCTACACCATTTGCTACAATAAAATACCAAAATATACTGAATACGATAAATAATGAAAATAGTTTAGAATTATCAAAAGCTTTATTAATACATTCATGTGTTAATCCTATTACAAAGGAACAAGAAATTGTAGATGAAGAAATAAAATATTTTGGTTTTGGAATTTCTGAAAGAGATTTAGATGAAATATTGAAATGTGATAATAGTAAAGTAACAATTATTATTCAAGGTAAAATAAGAACACGGAGAGCATATAGAAATTGAAGATATACCATATCCAGAATCATTACATAAAAACGGAAAGTGGTATGGAAAAATATCAGCAACATTGACATATAACCCACAATTAGATCCAACTGAGGGACAAGAATATTGTAGGTCCAATATTGATTTTAGTATGGGATTACATAAACTTAATAAAAAAACAGGAGAACTAGTATATAAAGGACAAGTTCCATTAGAAAAGAGATGGGATGAGAAATTTGAAGCTTCAAGAGTAGAAAATGGCTCGAAGTGGGCACCGATAAAAAGACATTATAGAAAAATAAAGAGTGGTATATCTGGGCAAGATTGGAAAATAAGGTTAGATTGTACTAATAGAAATAACATGAAGAATGTTGAACAACCATATACATTAGTTGTAACTATAGATAGTGAAAATGAGGAAAGTGATATTTATACTGAAATGGTGACAGGTTTGAAAAGCAGAGGATTTGCTATAAATAATTTACAATTAAGAGATGATATACAAATAAGAAATTAAAAAGTAAACGACAAGAATTTTAAACTTGTCGTTTATTTATTTTTTGCTCTACTTTTATATACATTAGCTTTATTTTTACATTGAGGAGTATCATATTCTGCTTTAGGATTATTAGCAATAAAAGCCTTATTGCAGAACTTACAAATCTTTAATAAATTAACATCTCTAGATACAGTTCTAGCAAAGTAAAAATCTATAAATTGTTTTAAAGATGTAATAGGAATTTCTATGTTTACATTTTCTTTTTGAGTTAAGAACATATTTATATGATTAACTTCAAAAGCATTATATTTTGTTTCTACTGTATCTTCTTTATTTATGATGGCATTTAATAAATTATACATATATTTAACATATTGAATAAACATATCCAAAGGTTCACAGTACCAATTTGAGCCAATCAAAAACTTATTTAAATCAGATGTTATATATTTTTCCATAGCAGATGTTTCTGCTAATTTAATTGCTTTTTCTATAAGCTCATTTAGTTCTTTATCAGTACACTTAGGGAAGAATATTTTAAAATAGTCTTCACGACCTAATATAGTTGTGCAATCAGAATTTCCAATATAGTTATAATCTTTTAATACTATTTTCTCATCTAAACAAAAGTATTTATTTATAGGAAAATCATTCATCAATCCTAAAGTACTATATGTATTAACGAAATTTATAATTTGTTCTTCTAAATTATTTTCTTCATATACAGCAGATTTACTAATGTTTAATAAATCAACAAGTGCATTGATAGAAAAGTCTTCTTCTAAGTCTATTAAAGGTGTACCAGAAGAATGATTTTTAGTGGAACTATCAGCGACAATATATTTTCTGTTGTTAATTGTTTCTATGTTATATTTTGCAAATTTATACAGATTATGTCCTTCATTAGCATAAAAATTCAAATCCATTTTTATTCCCTCCAAAAAAATTAAAAAAATTCACTGTAAGCTATTGACAAATAAAATCGATTACGATATTATAGTAATACATTATAAAGAATAATCGCTTACAGATAAAGAAAAATATTTGTAATAGATTACTTATAATAATAGATTACCATACGAAAGAAAAAAAGTCAAGAAAATTCACAAAAAGGGGGTGAGGAAATATGGCGATTACTCAAATACAAAAAACAACACTAACAATGAAAGAGGCATCTGAATATTTAGGAATTTCGTATTGGTTAATTAATCAATTAGTAAAAAGAAAACAAATACCATTTTCAAAGGTTGGTGGAAAGTTCTTATTTAGAATAAAAGCATTAGATGATTATTTAAGTGAAAAAGAAAAAGCATCAATGAATATGTAAAGGAGGGAAAAAGATGGCACAAGTACAGTGGCTAAAATTATATATAGATATATTTGATAATGAAAAAATTAAAAAGCTACTAAGAAATAGAGATGGGGACTCATATTTCAGAGCATGGATTCAACTATTAATTTTAGCAGGGAAAAGTAATAATAAAGGAGCTGTACTTCTTGGAGAGAATATACCAATGTCATTAGAAGATTTAGCAAAGGTGATGCACAAAACATTGCCTAAACTTACAACAATAATACAAACTTTGCGAGAACTTGATATGATTTTTGTAGAAGATGATACCATTTTTGTTAAAAATTGGAGTATATATCAAAATGCCGATGAACTCGATAGAATACGAGAAAATGGAAGAAAAAGAACACAAAAATTTAGAGCTAATCAAAAGAAATGTAACGTTACAGAAACGTTATGTAACACAGAAGAAAAGAATAAAGAAGAAAATATTATTAGAAGAGAAGATGGGACACAGATAGAAAATGAAAGTGGATTTAAAGATTAAAAAAGCAATTAAAAAGAAAAAAGAGTTTATAAAGAAAGGAGTTAATAATGTTAAAAACTGAAATCGCTGAAAGCGTAAAATGTGAATTTTGTGGAAGAAATTTAAAACAAGAAAAATTAATTATAATTATTGGTGATGTAGAAACCAAAATAAATAAGGAAGTGGAAAGATGCAATTGTATTCAAGCAAAAGAATTTTGGAAAATACAAGATTATAAAAGAAAAAAAGAACTTGAACTTCAAGAAAAAAGAGAAAAGAATAGAAGAATAGAAAAGTTATACGATAAAAGTAAAATGCATTCAAGATTAAAAGGTTATTCATTCCAAAATTTTAAAATAACAAAAGAAAACGAAAAAGCGTATTGCAAAGCAAAAGAATATGCTCAATTAATAAAAAATGGAGAGAGAAAAAGCTTAATTATAACAGGAAATATAGGAACAGGAAAAACACATTTAGCATCAAGTATTGCAAATTTCTTGATTCAATCAGAAATATCAGTAGTGTTTGGAACATTGATTAATCTATTAAATGAAGTTAAAGACACATACACAATGGAAAACAAAACAGAGAGTTTTATAATAGAAAAATATTCAAAAGTTCCACTACTAATTATAGATGATTTAGGAAAAGAGAGACCAAGTGAATGGACTTTGGAAAAGTTATTTACAATAATTAATAATAGATATGAAAATAATTTACCAGTAGTAATAACAACAAATTATAACAGGGAAAGATTAAGAGAAAGACTTGCGAATAATGTAAATTATGAAATAGCAGATTCAATTATTTCTAGATTATATGAGATGTGTAAAGGGATAAGCTTGAATGGAAAAGATAAAAGAAAAGAGTTAGTATAAGCGGCTAAACTAAATACTAACCCAAGAATTTCTATAAAAATATTTTAATATAAAAGTTTAAAAAAGTAAATATTTTGAGTTAAAAAAGTGGGAAATTAAGAGAAAAAAGCCCTTAATTTCTCCAAATAAAATAATAAAAAATCAAAAAGGGGAGATAGATATGAAGATAAGTTATAGTAAAAAAGGAGATTATTATATACCAAATTTAATACCACCAAGGAACATGAAAGGATTTCAATTAGGAAAGTATAGTGCACTAAGATTGAGATATTTAAAGGAGCATAAAAAAGCAAAATATCATTCATTAATTATGGATAATGAGTTACAAAAACATTTAATGGATGTACAAAACAATTGCGAAAAATTATATAAAAAACTAATAAATGAATTAAAAATTAAAGAAAATATTACTGAAGAATTAAAAGCAAATGATCAAATGGAATGGGTAAAAAGAATGAATAATATTAGTAATATTGCAGATGAAATTGTATTAAATATGTATGTATATAATAATGAAAATTAAAGAAATAAGTGCCTGAGTTTTAAATAAACAAGGGCATTTTTAATCTCTTAATAGCTATAAATTATGTATTAACAAGCAATGAATTCCGTCAGCACGAAATTCTAATATGGGGAAAAATCCCCAATCCCCTTTTTGAAAAGAGAGGAGGATAAAATGGCGACAACAAAACTATGGAAAGTAGAAAATAGATTAGACAATGTAGTTAATTATGCAAGTGATAAAAGCAAAACTGAAAATAAAAAATATCAGAATAAAAATATAAATAATATATATGAATTATTAGATTATACAACTAATCCAGATAAGACTGAGAAACAATTTTTTGTAACAGGAATTAATTGTGAATTAGATACTGCAATAAGACAAATGACACAAACTAAAAAGAAATTTAATAAAGATAAATATAGTAAGAACAATAAGATAGTTGCATTTCATGGATATCAATCTTTTGCAGAAGGAGAAGTTACTCCAGAAATAGCACATGAAATTGGAGTAAAACTTGCTGAAGAAATGTGGGGTGATAGATTTGAAGTTGTAGTATCAACACATCTTAATACAGATCATATTCATAATCATTTTGTTTTAAATTCTGTTTCATTTAAAGATGGAAAAAAGTATTATAGTAATTTTGAAAATACAGCGTTATTAAGAAAAACTTCTGATGACATTTGTGATGAATATGGATTGAAAGTTTTGGATGAAAAAACTTGTAAGTCTGGAATTAATTTTGAAAATTTTTATAGAAAAAGTTTATCAAATTCTGATTACTATAAATTTGCAAAAGAAGATATTGATTATGCAATAAATCATTCATGGACATATAAAGAGTTTTTGAAAAAATTAAGAGATATGGGATATGAAATATATTTTAGGGCAGAGAAAATTAGTATAAGGAGATATCCTCATAAAAGAAATATTAGAATTGAAAGAGCATTTGGAGAGCAATATTCAATAGATAGTATAAAAAATAAAATTTGCAGTAGATATCCTACTAGAGAAGAAGTAATAAAGCCTAAAACTTATACTGGTAAATTATATTTAAAAGGTACTTTAAAAAAGTTTTCAAAACCTAAAGGTTTTAGAGCATTATATTTATATTATTGTTATTTACTAAAGGTATATCCTAAAAAGAATATGGAATACAAACTAACACCAGCTATGAGGGCAGAAGTTAAAAAGATGGATGAGTATTCAAAAGAAAATATATTGTTAGTGAAATATAATATAACTGATAGTAAAGAGTTAAATGAGTGTAAAACAAATTTAAATGACAATTTAAAGGATTTAATTAGGCAAAGAAACAACTTGTACTATAAGAGACAAAATATGCCTGAAAACGAAAATAAAGATGAAATAAATAAAGAAATTGAAATAGTAAGTAAAGAAGTTTCTAAAATTAGAAATGAGATTAAATTGTGTAATAAAATTAAGGTGAAAGTACCTGTTATGAAAGAAGAATTAGAGAAATTTAAGACAAAGGAATATGAGAAACAAATGGAAGAAAAGCAGAAAATTAATAAGAAAAAGAAGAGAGATTATTATAGATAAAATAGGCACAGAAATGAGTATATAAAAATTTCACAAATTTAATAAAAAGTATTGCAAAAGAAACAAATGTTTGATAAAATATAAAAAATAAAAAATATTGTGAAAAAAATGGAAAAAAATAACGAAATATGATATAAAAGATATGAAAGAAAAAAAGGAGAGTATTTTATGAATTCAATAATAAAATGGGCTGGAGGTAAAGAAAAAGAATTACCATATATAAAAGAGAGTCTACCAAGTAAAATAGATAGATATATTGAACCATTTGTAGGTGGTGGTGCAGTTTATTTCAACTTAAATATTAAGAATTCCATTATTAATGATAAATCAGAAGAATTAATTAATTTATATAAATGCATTAAAGAACATGATAAAGAATTTTTTAGTAAATTAAAGGCAATATATAAAAATTGGAGATTACTAGAAAATGTAGTTGAAAATAATTCTACTGAATTACTAAAAATGTATAGAGAGTATTGCCAAGAGCTTAACAATAGTAACGATATAAAAAACATAAAACTTAAATTTAACGATAAAATATATGCATTTGTAATAAGACATGCTGAAGAATTTAATGGTATTTTATCGGCAGAGTTTAATATAGAAATAGATAACTTTATTAATGAAATAGTAAAAAATCTAATTTCTAAAATGAATAGAATGTATAAAATTGAAAATCAAAAGAAAAAAATGAATGAGAAAGATACTCTTGACAATATAGAATGTGCATTTAAAAGTGCGTTTTATATGCATTTTAGACATTTATATAATGAATATGAAAACTTAAATATAAATACATCATTCTATACAGCTATATTTTATTTCATAAGGGAGTTTTGCTATGCATCAATGTTTAGATATAATAAAAATGGAAAGTTTAATGTACCATATGGTGGAATAAGCTATAACAGAAAAGAGTTTATAAAGAAAATTGATTATATAGCTTCAAAGAAAATAAGAGAATACATGGTAAATACAGAAATATACTGTGACGATTTTGAGAATTTCCTTAATGAAGTAAAACCTAAAAAAGGAGATTTTATTTTCTTGGATCCTCCGTATGATACTGAATTTTCAACATATGCAAAGAATGAGTTTGCAAAGCAAGATCAAATAAGACTTTGTGAATATTTGAAAAATACAAAGGCTAATATAATGTTAATTATTAAGAATACAGATTTTATTTATAATTTATATAATACGAAAGAATTTAAAATAAAAACATTTGATAAAAAGTATCTTGTTAGTTTTCAAAACAGAAATGACAAAGATGTAGAACATTTATTAATAACAAATTATTAGGGGATGTAATTATGGAAGATTTAAAAAGAAAAGCAATTAATGAAATAATTGATAGTAGCATAAAAAGTTTTGCAGATGGATTTGAATTAAGGCATATTAAAGAAGTAAATGATCCAAATGGTGTAATTAATTCGAAGAAAAATAATGTTTTTATGGCAGAATTAGGCGAAGAATTTATGTTTTATTCTGCATTTGTTAGGTCATTTGACTCTAGTTTTGGAAATGTTTTAGAAAATATAGGAAATGCTATAGCTAAATTATCCTATGATGTTAATGGAAGGATCGAATCTTATCTTTTACCACAACAAACTCAACATATAGATTATTTAATGACAGAATATAATGACCATGTGCCGCCTAAGAAAGAAGATTATGAGAATTTTTCATGGGTACAACCTAGAGATATTACTAGTTATATGACTAGTCATGAAACTGACAATTATTTTTATAGTCCTAATAAAAAAGAACATTATATAATTGAATTAAAAGCAGGAGGAGATTTAGACAATAAAAAGTCGAAAGCTGAAAAAATAGAATTATTAAGAGAATATTTTTTATTAAAGAATAAGCTTTCCGGCACTGATGAAAAAGTTAAAGTATTGTTTGCAACTGCTTATAATAAATTTGGAGAAGGTAATGAATGGAAACAAAGCCAAGTAAGACAATACTTTGCAGAAGAGGAATTGTTAATAGGAAAAGAATATTGGAATTTTGTTTGTGATGATGAAAACGGATTTGAAATAGTATTTGAACAATATAAGAAAAGTGCAAATTATATAAAAGATGCAATTCAAAACATAAAAGTGTTATACTTTGAATTTGAATAGGAGAAATACTATGAAAGAAAAAAGAGTTAAAGAAAGTGAAATTATAAAACCTGCATTAAGAATAATAAAAGATAATCCTGGAATAAATACTTCTGAATTAATTGAGGAACTTCAAAAGGTGGTAGAATTATATCCAGGTGATAAAGAGATATTAAATGGAAGAAACGATACTAAATTTTCACAAATAGTTAGAAATTTAATTTCTCATAAAGCAAATAATAGGTTTGGTAAATGTATAAATAATAGACAAGTTGGAAGAAATACAGGATTTTATATCAATGAAATTGGAGAAATAGAAATACAAGGATATGAGCGAAAAGAAGTAAGAGAAGAACGAGAAGATAGCAACTTACAAAGAAAAATAAGAGAATGTAATGGATATAACAACTATGTAGAATTACAAAAAGCTGATTCAAGAATTCCAGAAAAAACTTCTAGAAGTAATAATGCAAGATATAAAACAGATGCAAGGATTTCAAAAACAGTTTTAAAAGAAAATAATTATATATGTGAAATTGAGAAGTTAACAGGAAATAAGCATAAAACATTCGATACGAATAAAGAAACACAATATATGGAAGGACATCATTTGATTCCTATGAAGGCTCAGAAAAATTTTGAAAAAAACATAGATAGAAGTGATAATATTTGTTGTTTATGCCCTAATTGTCATAGAGCAATTCATTACGGAACTATAAAGGAGAAAAAAGCAAGATTAACATTACTATATAAAGAAAAAATGGAAAAATTAAAAGAAAATGATATTTATATAGATTTCGAAGAATTAATAAACAAATATTATTTATAAAATTAAGGAGATTTAAATGAATAAAATTGAAGAGTTAAGAAAAGAATTTTATAATTTTTTTGAAAATGGATATGATTTTGAATTTTTTTTGAAAGAGTTTCTTAAAGATTTAGGCTTTAAAGATATAAAGGTAACAAAAAAATCTAGAGATGGTGGAATTGATTTAATTTGCTATAAAGATATAGTAGAAGGAATTAATACCATAGAAAGTGAAAAATTTATTATTCAAGCGAAAAAATATGAAAAAAATATAGCACCAGAGAAAGTAAGAGCATTGAATGATGCTAGAAATATAGGAGTCAGAAAACTATTTATAACAACGAGTGATTTTTCACAACAGGCAAGAGAAGAAGCTAAAGAAATGCCTGATATGTCTTTGATAAGTGGAAAGGATATTATCAATTTTTATATTCAGAATAAGTCTGACAAAATATTTGATTGGGAGCCTAAACTTTCAAATGAGAAGTTAAATGAGTTGATAATAAAAAATAAGAAAGATACTGGAAATAATCAAGAAAGTATAGAAAACAATGAAGAAAAAATATTAAGAGTAATAACAAAAAACGATGTAAGAGCAAGAATATTAAGAATACCTAATGAAATCTTTGAAAAAATATCTGAAGAAAATACTTATGATGTTATTATAGATGGTTGTGAAAAAAGACTTAATATGATTAAAGATATAAAAGCTTTTGCTGGAATAACTGAATTTTATAGAAAACATAATTATATAGATAATGAACAAGCTAATAGAAATAGTTATTGGAGAATAGATATAAATAAGAAAAAAATATATATAGATTTAGAAGATTAAATAGAAATTAAAGAAAAGCAAAATATGAATGTATAAAATACAGGATTATTTTGCTTTTATGATAATAAAAAACAATTTTCGACAAAATGTGCAAATGAATTATGATATTATAAAAAGGGTGATATATATGAAGAAATTTAAAGAAATAATGAATGTGATATATTCTTTAGCAATTGTAGCAATCTTATTTTTTTTAATATATTTATTAATAAAGAATATAGGTATCTTGTTAATAAAAGGAGTAGAGAAAATAAGTAGTATTACATCTAGCATGGATAGTGTAGTTATTGTAGCAATTATTACAGGTGGGATATCTATAGTGACAGTAGTTATTAGTTCAATTGTATCTAAATTTATAGAATACAAGCAAATAACAAAGAGATATTTGTATGAAAAGAGAGAAGAACCATATAAGGATTTTGTATCAATGGTATATAAGTTGCAAAAAAGTACTAAAAATGCTCAAGAAGAATATACTCAAGATCAAATGGTAAAGGATATAGCTGCCTTTTCAGAGTCTCTTACATTATGGGGTTCAAGTAGAGTAATCAAAAAATGGATTAAATTTAGAGAGTTTTCACAAGATAAAGAAAAAGCTACTCAAAATTTATTTTTATTGGAAGAAATAGTATTTGAAATTAGAAGAGATATGGGGCAGGGAAAAAAAGGTTTAAAACAAGGAGATTTATTATCTTTTTTTGTAAATGACATAAAAAAGTATTTGCCGAATTCAAATAAACAATATAAGTAACCAAATGGTACTATATTAGTGATTATAGGAGGAAACAATATGAGTAGGATAAAGCCAGAGCAGGAAATAAAATATATATGCAATGTTATTGATAAAAATATAGAAGCACATAAAATATTAAAAGATAGAGGATTATTATCTGAAAATATTTTAGCACAATTACGAAATTTAACAGAAGATGTGGCTATATTTGTTAATAATAAAGAAAATTCATTAAATTTAGATACACATTATGAGAATGTTGAAAGTTCAATGAATTATGTGGCTGGAATACATAAATATAAATATATTGGTGTATTTCATAAATTTTTACAATCTACGGCATCTCATTATACGCCAAGCGAAAATGATGCAGAAAGATTAGTTTTATTTTATTTTAGATATATATGTATGATAAAGCAAACTTTGGAGAATTTTGGAATTATAGTTTTAAACAAATTAGATGATTTTCCAATATATGAAGACAATTTAACCAAAGAACATTATAAAAAAATATGTAAAGGCATAGAAGAAGTTGGAAATATAAAAAGTAAATATTTTAAACGCGGCAGATTTTATGTAAATAAATGTAGACCAATATATTCTAATGGAAAAGTATATTATGAAATTACATTAACAAAGGCAACAAACTATATTAATAAATTTGAAAGAATTTTAATGTATTCAAAACAATATATTCCAGACAATTATTCTATTAAACTTTCATATATTGATAAAAATGTGGAAATATTTTCTTCAAATTTAAAAATAAAAGTAATAGATAATTATATTATTTCAATACGACCATGTGAATTGAAAAATATAGGATTAATATTTGGACTAAACTATAATATAAGTGATGAATATGTAGAGTATTCAAATTTAATGAGAATACTAAAAGAAGAAGAAATAAATATATTAGAAATAGTGTTAAAAGAAGAAGTAATATTTAATAATTATATAGAGAAGATTAAAGGAAAAGCAGAGAATAATAATATTACCAGCATTTTAATAAAAGTTAGAGAGCATTTATTAAGTCAGCAACGTGGAATTAATGTATTAAGATATTTGTTAGTTAAAATGGATAACCAGATAATAAAAGATCAATTATGCGATGAAGCAAATAGGAATATCGCATATTTGCATTTAGTAAATCAATGTATACCATTTGATTCCATGCCATATGCAATGTCTTTGTATAATCACAATATTAGTTGGTTTCATCTTATAAATGCTATTGATATTGAAGGAAGAAACTTTGAGTTGTTAGGTAGATACGTTAGGAATAATTGCGAAAATAATAATATTTTATATACTCCGTGTGAAGAAGTGGAAAAATTCGGTAATATAGATGAATTAATAGAAGAATATAACAAGGCATTAATTAAATATGGTATAGATACAAGGCAAAAAAATATTTTAATAAAAGAACATAATAATGTCTATATAAAATCTTATGAAGAAACTTCAATTGAAATAATAAATACAATTAATTCATATAAATTAATACCAAGTAAAGATATAATAGAAAGTTTAGAAAATAAAAAACAAGAATATTCTATTATGGATTTATCTTCAGATAAAAAAAGTATTTTGAATAATATTTTTAGGAAAGAATCTATAGGTATTATTCATGGGTCAGCAGGCACAGGTAAAACGAAGTTATTAGAGGTTTTAGCAACAGTTTTCGAAAATTATAATAAGATATTTTTATCAAATACTAACACTTCAGTAGAAAATTTAAGAGCAAGAATAAGTAAGGTTGATATTTATAATTCTACATTTAAAACAATTGCAAATTATAATAAATATGATGAAAATAATTATGACATATTGATTATAGATGAATGCAGTACTGTAAGTAATAGTGATATGTTAAAAGTTTTAAGAAAACAGAAGTATAAACTAATTATTTTAGCGGGAGATGTATTCCAGATAGAAGCTATAAAATATGGAAATTGGTTTTCTTTAGCATATTATATGTTTAATAAAGAGATAGTATATGAATTAGAGAATACCAATAGAACGAATGATAGTGATTTGCTAGATTTATGGAAAATGGTTAGAGATAATGATGATAATGCTAGAAATAAAATAAGCAATAAGGAATACTCTTCAGATATAAATTTAACTATATTTGAGCAACAGGATCCAGATGAAATAATTTTATGCTTAAATTATGATGGATTACATGGAATTAATAATATTAATAGAATTTTGCAAGAAAGGAATCTACATACTGAATATTCAATTGGAGTGGATTTATATAAAGAAGAAGATCCTATAGTTTTTAATGATTGTCCAAGATTTAGAGATTTATATAATAATTTGAAAGGAAGGATTAAAAAAATTGATTTAGATAAAATTAATGATTGTACATGGTTTACAATATTGGTTGATGAAGTTTTACCGAATAGTCAAGCAAATTATGAAATTTTAGAGCAATATGACGATAAGACTTTGATAAGAATTTATGTCAATAATTTTAAAGATACTAACGAAGATGAAAATGGATATGAACATATTATTCCTTTTAATTTAGCATATGCCATATCTATTCATAAAGCACAAGGTTTAGAATATAATTCCGTTAAAATTATAATTACTTCAAATGTAGAAGATGAAATTACGAAAAATATATTTTATACAGCTATAACAAGAAGTAAAAAATATTTAAAAATTTTTTGGAGTTCTGAAACAGAGGATAAAATTTTTGAAAATATGAAGAAAAGAACAAGTCTTAAAGATATATCTTTATTAAAGAGAAAGATATATTTAAATTAAAAAATGCTGAAAACTTTAATGTTTTCAGCATTTTTAATAAAAGTTTAAGACTATATCCTATTCCTTAACACATCCCATAATTATCTGTACTCCATCTACAAATCCATTCCTATAATATTTCTCATTCCAATAACAAATATAATCAAGAAAATTATCATCAAGAATTTGCAATTGCTTTTTAACATACTTTTTATTCTTATCAGGAACATTTCTTAAAATCTTTTCAGAAATTTCGTCAAAATAAATCCAATGTTTTTTATCTTCTTCACAAGTTAGTGAACCTAAATCTTCTTCTCTAAACATTAACCAATCTTTCATAATATCATCATTTACTTCTCTTAAATTATTCATAAAATAATACCTCCAATAATTTGATTATTGAATACAAAAACTTCTTTCCACAATACAAGTAAAATTTTTTAAATATGTTTTTCAATTTTTAAGACATAGAATAATAAGCATTTTAAAATCTTGGGGACATTTTGGGGACAAATGCTCCTAAAAATGACCTAAAATGACCAAAAATATCTTAAAATCAAAACTCACAAAATTATTGAAATATAAGGCTAAACTACAAATTTCAATAAAAGACCAAAACGGCTCGGAGAGTTCTCATAACCCGAAGGTCGTAAGTTTTTACTTTACCTACA
>UMCP01004809.1_pt1 | contig 28547 bp, 20 predicted proteins | sample 1964261 | NCBI WGS metagenome assembly UMCP01 (sample SAMEA4835971, study PRJEB28245) | human gut metagenome | biome: gut microbiome; material: fecal sample | place: Denmark | collected 2008
TATTTAACTAATGAATTACTTATACTATATAATGAATTAATAAACGCATCACCAAATATAGTGTCATCTATCTTAAAAACCGGTCGTTCTTCATCAAAACCTATTCCAGCTTCAATAGCATATTTTTTTCTATTATAATAATCAGCTAAATTTTTATTATTTCTTAAAATTTCTTGTTCATATTTATCTTTAGATTTTTTAGCTTCATTTAAGAAACCATCAAATATACTAATAAATTTTGTATAATTATCTATTTTATTTCCATCATTAATATATTTATCTATAGCAGAAACTTCTGCATTAGGAAAATATTTAAGATAAATATTTAAAAACTTATTATGAAGATTTAATAAAATATCATTTTGAGCATTACTTCCAGTTTCTTCTTTTTTAGCTAAATTAATATAATCATATAATTCTTGAATATTTTCTAAATCTTGAGCAGGATAATTAGTACGAATAGTACCTTTTATAGCATTATAATATTGATAAAATATAGCAGTAATAGGATCAGCAGTTGCATTACTATTACTAAATTCAATACCAGATTCAGAAATACTAATAATAGTTTTATTAACTTTAGGATTAGCTAATTGCCCAAATACATAATTTCTAAATACTATATCGTTCTCCATATCTTCAGCAAGTTTAATTAAACCCGCATAATGAGAAATATTGTTAGCAACATTTTTAATTTCTTCAATTAAAGATTTAGGAGAAGTAAAAGTGCAAAAACTATATATTGCAGATATAGCTTTATTATATCCAATAGGAATTTCTACTCCTAATTCATTATTAAGATCTAAAGTTTTAGACTCAGCACTTTCTAAATTAGGAATAGTTTCAAAATATAATTTAAGTCTTTGAGAAACAGTATTTAAATAACTACCTCTTGAAGTTAAATCTTCAATATGAGATTTCATCATTTCATCAATACCATCATTTTCTTCATCAACAAAATTAATATCTTCTTCATTATTAGCTTTTTCTGCATTAATAATATCAGATACATCCTTAAATGTTTTAGTTAAAAATGTAATACTACTATTATTAATTACTTCTTCATAAAAAGCTTCTTTATTTTCAAGTAATTTATTTACAAGATTTCCATAATTTTTAGTTTTAATATCTCCATATTTAGCTGCAATATTGCCATAAATAGTATATAATTCTTTAATAGTATTTTCAAAATTTTCTTTATCTTTAATAGCTTTATATTGATTAGCTTTTCTACGAAGATCATTAATTTTTTCAATATATTTTTTACCTGTAGAATTATTCTTAAATTCATCAGAATTAATCAAAGGATTAATATATTCTGTAACAAATTTAGAACGAATAGTAGTACCACATCTACGCAAAATATCTGCCCTATCTTTACGATTAACATCTTTATTTTTTGCTAAATCGTAATATAAAGCAGATATTATACCAGCAGTATGCCGATAAGCTATATATTTAGCATGAACAGAACTAAAACCGTTTAATTCTGTACCTATACGACTACGACGAAAATTAACAACACTTGGATGTTGTTTTTTATAATATTCATTAAGTAATCGTACACAAGTATTATGAGGAGTATTTTCAATACTACCTCTCCATTTAGAATCTTTTGATGCAAATTCAATAAAATTAGCATCTTCTTTCAAATAAGCAGCTATAATAGCAGCTTTCTTGTCATTACCATTTGCTACACCTTCTACGATAGCAAGTTCTTTAGGATTTAAATTAAGTCCTTTAATTGTACACGGCATAATTTTAAGTTTATTAGTTTCACCAGAATAAACATTAAGATTTTAACCTTATATGTTCAGAAAATTATTATAGGAAACGAGCCGTTTTTAGCCCGTTTCCTATAATTAAAATTTATTTATATACAGATCATCAGCAAACTATTTTCATCCAGCCATTTTTAACAAAACGAGCCATTAACGGCTTATCTTGCTCATTATAATTATTCAAATATTCATTTACCGATGCCGTTATATTTTCATTACTTTCAATAAGTTTATCAGTAACAGCAAAAACATCATCTTCAAATTCAGTAAAAGTATCAGTTTCAATATCTTCTAATTGATTTTTAGTTATAATATCAGCAGATTCTTCTTTAGTTTCAATAGTAGTGTCTTTTTGTTGTTCAACAGTTTGAATTTCAGCAATAGTGTCATTAAATAAATTTCCAAATAAATTATATTCACGTGCTAATATAGTATTATTTTCTATATTATCAAATTTTATACCAAATATTTTTATTAAAGCATCTATAATACGCTGCCAAAGAGTTTTTGGAGTTTGTTTATCAATAATAGCTTTATCAGAAGTACTTTTAATTTCATTTAAAGCATCAATAAGAGAACGCTGAGTAAGACTTTCAACAAGAAATTCTTCTGCAAATAAAGAATCTCTTTCTTCTTTACTTCTATTATTCCAATAATCTTGAGCAGATTTATCAAGATAATTAAAATAAGTATCAGGATTTAAAATTGTATCAAAAGCTGAAATTAAATGACCATATTTATCAGGATTAGATTTAATAGCTAATTTAGTTTCATTATAAATATCTAATATTTCATTAACATATTCTTGTTTACGTTCTCCAACTTGTTTATTAAGTATTTGATGAAGTCTTTCGTGAATAAGAATACGCATAGCTTCATATTTATCTTTATTTACAGCAGTAACAAAATGTTTAAATAAAAGAATACTATTTTTATTAGTTTGTGCTTTAGCTTTAGTATTTCTTTTACTATATCTAACTTCTTTTGGGAGCAAATCTAAATCTTCTGCAATATTAATAATACTTTCATCAATTCCTACTTTTTCTGCAATAGATCTTCCAGAATAAACAGTTTTAGAACTATCGCCATCAAAAATATCATCAGGAGTAAATAATCTATCTTGCTGTTCTTCCTTTACGGGCGTGCTCTTTTGAGCTTCAATAAAAAATCCTTTTTTATTTACTTCAAAATAATGACCAAATTTATCAACATCTTGATTAGTATTAAACGCATTATTTTTAAGTATAAATTCAGTAAAATTATTATAAACAAATTCTTTTCCATTAAGAGTAAGAACTAACTTACCATTTCTTTTAGAAAGATATTTATTAATTTTACCATTAATAACGTCTTGATTTCTTATAGCAACAAAACTTTTAAAATATTGAGTGTTACTTAATATTTCCTCAACAATATCATCAATAATTCTTTCATTTCCCTCCACTTTAGATATAATCTTACCAGGAGAAGAACTATTCCCGTTCTTATAATATCTAATAGCAGTACTCTCTTCATTATTGTCTTTTTTATATCTATAAGCAACTAATGTATAATTATCCTTTCTTCCTTTAAAAGCTAAAGCCGTAATATCTCCAATAGAAGCTACGCTATAGCCTTTAAATAAATTATTAAATCCTCTATTATTTCCTCCAAATAAAGAAGCTAATTTATCTGTAAATTCATCAAAATTACCTCCAGATAATCTTTCTTTAATAATATTTTTAAGTTCTTCTTTAAGATCATTATATATTTGATTAGACTTATCTACTTTATTTTCTTCAGTAAATAAAGCATAAGCTGGACTTCCATCATTATCTTGAATTAATAATCCCATAGTTTTTATAGTCATACCTCTTGATGGATAAGTAGTTTTAGATCCTTCAATATTAACAGTACCACTATTCATAACAGCTATTACAGGATTATTCTCATAAGTAAATTTTAAAGCAGGAGAATTAATAGGCAAAGATTGCTGAGAAGTAATAGGAACTCCTGTAACAGTATCTTCTACAGTTATTTTATAATTTAATGCATTATCTGCAATATCTTTAGTTTGTTGTAAATTAACATACATAGAAGATAACCATCTTCTATAACTTCTAATCTTTAATTCAGGACTAATATTTATGCTATCATAATTAAGAACAGATAATATTTCATTAGCAATAATTTTAGCAGCATCAACAACTTTATAAGTATCGACTCCTATATATCCATCATCTATTAATTTTTTAATTATAGGATGATTTACAATAATTTTAGCTCCATCTATATTACTTACAGGAGTACCTTTACTATTAACAAATTCAAAAGGCTTTTTAGATTGTTCAGAAATAGAGTTATAAATATCATCTGTTTCTTGTTCAGAAAGACTTTCATTAATTATAGCGCCAACTTCAATATTAGATTCGTAAATACTTAATATATTAAGTAAATCTTGAACATCTTCAGATTGTTCTATTAATTTAATAAATAATTCATCAAAATAAGGACTACTATAAGTAGAGCCGTTTTTAGTAATATTATATCTAAAACCTTTTTCTTTAGGCATATATACTGTATTACCATCAGAACTTGTAGTAGGAATAATAGAATATCCAATTTCAACGCCATCCTTTTTAAAGAACAATAATTTACCGTTACGTTCAATATCTAATTTATCTCCAGGTTTAAGATTATAATATATTTCTCTTGCTTTACTATCAGTTCTAACTTTATTAGCAACAGCAGTTCTTAATCTATTATTAACTACTTCATATTCTCGTTTAGCATATTGAACTTGCTGAAGAAAACAATTAGCTCTTTCTAAAGCATTAGTGAAAGATTTATCAGTAATATTATTATCTTTAACTAATCTAACATTTTTAAATATATATTTATTATATTCTTTATTAGAAGTATGATTAATAATATAATCATACATATTAATATAAATTAATTTAGCTTGTTCATAACCAATATCTTTATTATTAATTAAATAATCAAATAATTGAACAATATCTATAAGAGTGCTACCATTTTTATTTGGCTTAATATTTACAGATTTTATATATTCATCTAAAAATTTATCAATAGTATCATTAAGTTTAGATGTAGGAATAGCTGGACTAATAGCGTTTTTAGTAACATCAATGTTATCAATTATTTGAGCTGCAAGATTAGGAAGTCCTTTAGCATGTAATCTATTATTAATGTGTTTTATAGCTATTTTTAAACCTTTAATAGCTCCGCTTTTAATAAGATCTTTATTATAACCTTCTAACTCAAGTTTATCTTCTATTTGAGAAAGAAGAGTTTTAGCGTTATCGTTATTAAAATTTTCTCCATCAAGTCCTTTATATAAATCTTTATTATTTCTATACATCTGAAGAGCAAACAAAGAAGCACTTGATGTAACATCAGTTTCTCCTAATTCATCATTACTTGGAATATTTATGGCTTCTCTAATTCTAATAGCATCTTGTAAAGCTAATGCTTCAGCTGGATTTTGTTCTTCCTCAAAACCTACTACTGTTCTATCTTCAATTAAATCAGGAATAATAGAATTAGTACTTTCGGTTGGAGCTTTTACCTGTTCCCCCGTAGAGGAAGGCTCACCTGTGGCTTTTTGTACATCATTAATAATTTTAGTAGTTTCATTATTATTATCAATAATTTCTTTTTCAGTTGGAATAGGATGTTTTTCTAATATTTCTTCTCGTTCTTTATTAACAGTTTCATTGTCATTATTATTATTTTTTATAGATTCTATTTTGTTAATAGCTTCATCTCTTATTTCTTTAAGCAAATAATAATATTCAAGATCATTACTTGCTCCAAGATTTAAAATTTCAATATCTTTTTCTAATTCTGGAACTTTTTTAGCAAGAACATCATTAAACGCTTTAGTTGGATCGACTGAAGTTTCTATATAATGTCCTATATTAGTAAAAGCATCATTGAGTGCTTTAGAAACAGTTTGATCTACTACTCTATTAATTTGATTATATCTATCTTGTAATTGTTGTTTAGTAGTAGGAATAGAATTACGAATATCATCAATTTGATACAATAAAACTGTTTTATTTCCTATAAATTTAGAAATAGCGTCAGGCACATTTGAAAAATCGTTATTATAATAATCATTATCTACATTATTTAATAACCAATTTTCATCAGCATTTATAATAATATTTCTAAAGTCTTTAGTTTTTAATTCTGCAACAATAGTATTTTTATTTAATCTATCAACAATATTTTGTTTCTTTTCTTTTAATTCTTTTATTAATTGATTCTTTACAATACCATCAGTATCTTTAAGTTTATATATATCATCAATACGTTTATTAATTTCAACTAATTGTTGTATTCCAAATTGATATTCATCAATAGCTTCATATCTATTAAATTCTCCATTAGGATCTAATTTAGTAATATCTGTATCTATTCTATTAATAGCTTGATTAATTAAATCTAAATTAAAATATTTTTTAACATTTTCTCTTGCAATATTTCTAATTATTTGATCGTTATCTCCATCAATAGAATGAATTCCCTTATATATTTCATTTTGATATAATTCAATAGTATTATTCATTTTATTAACTAATTCTTGAGTAAAATTAGTTTTATTTTTAGCAATATTTATATTAGCTGCATCAAAAAATTTATTAAATTCTGGATTAGTAATATATTCTTGTAATAATTCAATATTTCCTGCATCAGCTGCATTTAATACCATATCTACTACAAATTCATTTGCTAATCTATCGTATATAATATCAGCTTCATCTTGAGTTATATTTTCATAATCAGAAATAGTTCCATTTTCCGTAATAGGCTTAAATGGATTTTTTCCTTCATTGAGTAAAGATAATTGCTCAAGATAATCATTAATTTTAGCTCTACGACCAAGAATTTCAGCTTCTCTAATTTTTTCAAAAGTTAATTGACTACGATTATAATCTTCAGGAGACATATGTTTTTTATTAATCTTTCCCTGAATTTTATTTTGAAGATTTCCTAAACCTCTACCAGCAGCTTGAAAACCTACTCCTCCAAGATAACCCCAAACAGCTTGCTCCCATATTTTAGGATCAGATAAATAAGAACTTAAATCTCTTGGTCTATAAGTAGGATCAAATATAAGTTCTGCAACTTCTTTTCCTTTTTCAGTTTGAACACCTTGATAACCTTCTTCAAAACTTTCAGATAAATTTTCTGCAAGAAAAGTAGAATTACTTTGTAATAATCTTTTAATTAAAGATTGTTGTTCAATATCTATATTAGCTGCATCGGCATTTAATTTATTAGCAGCTTGTTTATTTATATATTTTAATTTAGCTGTGGGTTTAAGTTTAAAAGCTCCTTTCCATAGACTACTAATAGCTTTAAATTGAACAAAATCCATTAATACCATAGCATAGTCATTAAAAAATGTTTCTCCAGCAGAATCGCTTGCAATTTTTTTAGCTATTTCTTCATCATTTAAACCTACAAATTCAGGATTATTTTTAAAAAATTCTTCTCTTTGTGCATCATTAAAATTTTGTAATCTTTCTATGGAAGTATCATAAATATCTTTATAAACTTCTCTGGCTTCCATATAATTTTCCATAGTTCTACTTAATACAGCTGTTGCACCAAGATCTAAAACAGTATTAATACTTTTAGCAGTTCTTGCAGGATTAGAAGTTAGATGACTTTTTTCTGCAATTTTACTTATACCATAAATTCCTTTATTATATAATTTTTCAACAGTTTTGGCTCCTTTACCTATTTTTCCAAGAGCTTTAATTCCTTTCATGATACCCGTAGATGGAATAAGCATAGATAGTGTAGATGCAACAGTAATAGCATTATTAGCCCACCATCCAAAATCTCCAATATCAAATGATTTTCCAGGATTTTCTTGATATATAGCAAATCGTTCTCTAATAGAATCTTGAGCTTTTTCAAGTGCTGTACTTACTGCATTAGTATAATCATTATAACCGTCATTAGCTATAAGATTATAAACAGCATCATACATATTAGAAAATCCAGAAAGCGTTCCAAGAATAAATTCGTTTGCAACAGCTTGTGTAACAGCGCGACCTGTTTGTTCAATCCAACTTTGATTTTTAGCTCTTTGTTTTTCAGCTTCTTCTCTTGTAGTATAAGCATTTAAATAAACATCATAATCAGCAAAATTTTCATAATCTTCTTTACTAACAGAAAATCGAGGGAGATTCTCAATTTGTTTATTAACAGCTGAAAAACCATAAGGATCTTGAAAAGGAGAAGGTTTATTATCAGTATTTCCGAAACCAGAAAAAGGAGAAGGTTTATTACCCTCTCCTTTCATTATTCTATTCATTTCTTCACGTGTAAGTTTCATAATTTTTCTATATACTTATTAGTAAACATTATTGCTGTTTCTGGATCAAAACCTTTAATTATAAGAGAATTATAATAAGCTTGCCCTATTGCTTCTTTATCATTTTCTGTATATTCACCGTTGCGTACTTTATTTTCTACAACACTCCACAAAGCAAGTTTTTCAACATCTTGAAGAGAAATATCTTCTTTTATAGTTCTTAAATCTTCATCTTGTAATATAAATTTACCGGTATGTTTATCTTTAACAACAATATCTGTACTATATGGAGTATCATAAGAAAACGCTTGATAAGCATATGTAACATTATCTAATAATAATTTTGCTTGAGTGCTTATACTATTATTAACAGCACCAATAGATGGATCATCTAAACCCTCTTTTAATATATATTCTTTAACATCACTGTCATCTGTAACAGTAGTTTTAATTTTCCATCCCATAGTAGGAACATATGTTAATTGATGCTTTATATTACTATCCTTATAAGTTGGAATTTTAATACGAGCATCTTCTATTTCGTCAGAAGTCATATCTCTTAATGTTCCATTTTTATCAACTACTAAATAATCACCTGAAATCATAAGTTGAGGATTAGCTTTAAATATATTAGTATATCTTTTTACAATATCGTCTCTACGATCTTTTTCAAGTTTAGCATCAGCAGGATTACTAATAGTTTGATATAATTGATCTCTCATATAATGTTCAGGATTTGTATGAGAAGAAACTGAAGTATCAACAACAACTTCATCACCAACTGGAAGAATATCTTCTTGTAATTTATTAGCTTGTTTTATTATATCAGTATAAAGATAATCAGCTTGAGATATAAGTAATTCTCTATTTGGATTATTAAAATGAACTTCAAGAGGGACAATATTTCCATTTTCGTCTACTCGTCTAATTGAAGTATATTTTTCTCTTCTTAATCCTCCTCCAAAAACTCTACTATCTAAATTTGTAGCTTTTGCAGCTTGAACAAATTTATAAGTTCCATCTTTATGATCTGAAGAAAGAACTAATCTTATATCTCCATTTTCAGTATTATATTGTTTAATTTCATAAGTATCCCATAAATCTCCAATATTTCGTTTAAAAATATCTAAATCTCTTTGATTTTTTAATGTTATAGCTATGCCAGAAGAATTATCTCCGAATAATCTATCAGTAATATTAGCAAAACTTTGTTTCCATTCTTTCATAGTATCAGTATCATCTGGTGATATATCATCGATAATTCCACTATTTACTTGTGATATAAAATTAAAAGCATCTATTTTATTTGGGTCATTTACATCTCCAATAACATTATTAATAGTAGCTCTATATGGTAAAGTAGCTCTTTTAAAATTATCAAATTCTCTCATAACATCTATGGCTACTTCACCAGAAATATTATTATTTTTTGCCCAAGTACTTAAAGCATCTGGAGTAGTATATAAATTAAATTCAGGAATATTTACATTAGGATATTTTTCATTTAATTTTTCAGTATAAGTGCTTCCAATAGTTCTAACTCCAGTTAAAACTTCTAATCCAGGATCGATTTTAACTTGAGCTCTTGGCCCCTTTTCAACAATAGTATTAGCTAAAAAATTATTTATTTGTTGATTATTTCCACTATTATTTGCTTTAGCTGTTACTTTAGCTTTAGCGATTTCATTTATCATAGAATCATTATAAGCGGTAGAAGTATATATTCGTCTATATTGTTTAGCTCTAATAAATGGATCTATTTTATCATTTACATATTGATCAAAAGATTTAGTATATCCTTTTGGATCAATTACATCATTTGCAATATTAGGATTTTGACTATGATACCATTTATCAATTTTATAATCCTGTTCTAAACTTGCTCTAATTGCAGGATTTGCTTTAATTGCAGCATCTACAGCAGCTCTAATTTTTTCTGGAGGAAGAATCTCATATTTTCCAGTTATTGAATTATATCTTGCCATAGTACTATTTTCTGTATAAGTATTAGATACTTTACCTGTAGAAATATCTATAAAAGTAGTATTTTCATATCCTCCAGCATCAGGAGAAACATATTTAAGAGCTTCATTATATATTTTATTCATATCTATACTTGACACAGGTCTTTCATTAGGTTCCCATTTAGTACCTCCAATTACTTGTCCTTTATCATTATAAATATCATTATATCTATATTTAATATTTGCTCTATAATAATTTTTATGATATTCAGATAAATCTTGTCGCTCATTAATATTATTTAAATATGCAGTATAATCTTGTTGTGCTCTAATACGACCTATTAAACCTGGATCAGAAGTAATATCACCTTGAGCTTTTACTAAATCATCATAAGCCCCAGCAGCATTTCCATAATTTAAATTATTATCAAGAGTATTCCTAATTTGTTGAATTTTATTTTGCCTCCATTCATCTTCAGCTTCATTAAGAGGAAGCTGAGCCATTGCAGTTTGAAGTTGAGAAGCAAGTTGCATACTTTTTTGATGGCCTTGTTCAAGTTCTCTATAAGTATTAGCAACAGTTTCTAAATTAATAGGAGATACTCGTTGTCTTATAATAGGATTAAAACCTTTCATAATATTATAAATTAATTTTTCTTATTTTTAATCCTTTTACCATTTCTAATCAAATAACTAAAATCTACACCTAAATCTTTTAATATTTCAGCAGTTACATTAGGATTTGCAGCAGCAATTGTAGATAAAGTATTATTAATATTTTTTCTTTGTTCAATTCCACCAATAATATCTTGTACTGTTGTAGTTAAACCTCTAATTAAATCAGAAGTATTTTCAGCATGTTTTTCTAATAACATATTATCAAAATTACTTTTACCTTCTCTCCACCTATTATACATTTCAACATTACGAGCTGCAACATTTTGTTGATTCATATTATCTTGATTTAATAATTGGGTTTCAGCATTTTCTTTAGTAGCATAAAGATTATTAGTTTGTAATAAAGCATTAGTGCGAGCTATTCCTTTACGGGCGAGAGCCACACGAGAACTTGCTGTATTTGAATCAATATCTCTATTAGTAGCTTTTAGATATTCTCTAATTTTATCTAATTGAGGATTAATATTAAATCGAGTTTTAAGTTTTTTTGCTTGAATAGGAAGAGGTGCAGAACTATATTTCATATTATTTAATGTACGCCTATTGCTATTATAATTAGTAATAGATCCAATAGTATTAGTTACTCCTCCTATAATATCTCCAAGAGTAATTTCATTAAAATGCCCAGCAGCAGGACTAAATTTATTATTAATATTATTTGGAATATTATTTAATTTTTTAATTTTTAAAGCATCAGTAGTTCCAGCGGCATTAGTTAATTGTTTATATACATTATTAGGAGATAGTCGAGGATTAGTTATGCTTGTTTCTTCTATTATACCTTTATATTTAGGAGTATTAATATAATCAATATCTTCATTAATTCCCATTAGAGCTTTTTGTCTTTCCCCCGTAAAGGAAGATGCAGGGACTAATTTCTTTTTACCTCCAACATTAAGTTCTACAAATATATTTTTTTTAGTTTGTCCACCCATACGTTTAAATCCTGGATATCTTAATTTATATTCTTTACTAAATTTAATTCCATCTTCTATTGAATTTATATGAACTGTATCTTGTCTTTCAATAGCTCTATTCATTCCATCAAAATCAGATTGTTTATTTATTGGATTAGTCATATCTATTAAACCTCCTTTTCCATCATCTTGCACTTCATTATATAAAAATACTTGACCATTTTCATCAGTGCCTATTGCTACTTTATTAGTAGAAATATAATTAGGATTTTGCCAATCTTTAATAAACTTTCTATTAGGATTACGCATTCTAATAAAATCAGGAGTATTTTTTTTATTTATTCTATCATATATATAATCTATATTAGGATTATCTTTATTGCCACCTAATTTAAAAAATGAACTTCTTAATATAGGATTTTCATTAGAATTATAATCAGTATTAATAGATCTGTTTTCTACATTATTACGATTTATATTATTATTTATTTCAGCATATATTTGTTGTGCTACTTTATATCTATTAGCAGCACTATCTTTTTTTCCGGCTGGACGTACATATCCTAAAGTTAAAGCATAATTTATTCTTTCTAAATCATCACTATCATTAAATTCATTATAAGCATCTATAGCTTTCATATAACCAGATCCTTCTCCTCCATGAGTCCAACTAACAGTATCAGTAGTATCTCTTAATGTTTTGTTAATATAATTTATTTGATTATCTAATTCTTCAATAGCTAATCTTTTTTTATCAATTCCTGGATACCTATCAACCCATTGTAATAAACCTGTATCTTTATATTGTTTTCCAGTTTCTTTATCAGTTCTTATGGCATAAGGATTTGCTCCACTTTCTTCTACTATATTTGCTAAAATAGCAGCAATTTGTTTATCATTATATAAACCAGAAGATTTTAATTTATTATAAATATAATTTAAATTGTTTACTTCATATCCTCTATCATTAGTAGTTTTTAAAGAAGTAAACAATAATTTTTTACCACCATTTTGATATTTTTTACTACCATCATCATTATAATTATTTCTATCTTTAAATTCTTCTTGTTTCTTAAATACTTTATTGGCATTTTCACCATTAATTACTTTTTCAGCAGGACTTTTACCATTAAGCATAGGAACTGCACTAAAAACTTTAATAGAGTTTTTAGAGGTGTGAACTACTTCACCACCTTCAACTTCAAGGCCATTCTTATCATCAGCACCTAAATCAATACCTCCTTGTTCGTGCTTTCTGCCTCGCATATAATAAAAGTTATTACCGAGAGGAATAGCTTTTCCTCCACGAACAACTTTAGGATTTAAAATATATTTCTTCATATAATATTATAGGTAATAAATAAATTTTAGGCTGTTTAATTTAATGTATTTCAATTTAGATATATTTATATTATTTTCAATATTCAATCAATATAACAGCCTAAAAATAGTTTTTATTTATGCTTTATACGTTTTTTGCCCCCGCATCGTAAAGTATTTGAGCGATCGACAAATTGATTATTTTGTTGTTGAGTAGTAGGATTAGTAGCAGTATTAATATTATTATTAATATCGTTATTATTAGTATTATTCATATAATTAGGAGTTTTTATTTCAACTTTAGGGCCAGTAGTACTAAATCCATCAGCTTTCTTTACTTGTTTAGGAGCAGAACTTGGAGCAAATAAAGAATCAGCCAATCCTCCAATTCCAGACATAGCATCTCCAATTTCTCCACCAACTCCATTTTGCCCAATTAAAGAACCCATTTTAGCTTTCTTTTGACCACCGCATTTAAATATACGATTAGATTTAGTTTTATTAGATTTAATTCTATCATTAAATTTTTTATCTCCTCCCATTTTTAAAGTAACTTTTTTATTATATTCATCTACATAATCTTGATCAGCTACACTTGCAGTAAGAGCTTGAGCTTGGGCTTTAGCATCATTTTGATTTTGTTCAATTTGTTGCTGTTTCAATTTTTCTCTTTCAGCTTTACGTTTTTTAGCTGCACCAATAGCCGAACCAGCAATACTTGCAACTCCTCCAATTAAAGCACCAAGAAAAGCTTTTTTTCTATTATCAGTTTTAATTACTTTTTTCATAACTTTCTTTGTTTAGAAACACTACCATTTAAATTTTCAAATTCAATACAAACTTTATCTTTATTATTAAATGTAAATTTAATAACTATATAATTTCCATAAATACGAGTAAGTTTATCAGAACCGCTACCATTATAAGTAGAAATTTTATTTCTAAAATAATTAAAATTCCAATTACCTAATTCAAACCAAGGTTTAGAATATCTATTAAATTTATTAGTAGTATCTATATTAATATCTATTTCTCCAGTATTTGTAAATTCACTAAATATTTCTAATATATCTCCAGCATAAGGCTGCATACCTTCCTTTACGGGGGATATACTAACAAGACTATTTGATTTACTTACTTTACGAACATTATATTTAATAAATTCTAAAAATTTTATAGCATCATAATCTTCATTAAGAATAATACTTATAGAAGATGGATATGTAGTAGAAAAACTTAAACTTTCATAAGTACCATAACTTTTAGCATCAGTAAAATTATATATGTCGTTATATAAATTATTCTCGCTTACTAAATATAATTTAGATTTAGTATTATAACCTTGAATAAAATTATAATCGTGAAAACTAACAAAATTACCTAATTCATAATTATAACTTAAAGTTTTAGTAGTATTATTAGATAACTTTAAACTAATTAATAAACGTTTATTAAATTTATCATTACCAAATCTAACATTAGTGGGTTTATTATCTTGTAAATATAAATAAATATCTTGATCTATTAAAGATAATTGGCCATTATCAAATTTATAAAATCTGGTAAAATCATTATTATAAAATATATAACCAAATTGATCTACAATAAAAGCTAAATCATCTTGTAATCCTCCAAATCCTAAATCAGAAGTAAATACTTCTACATAATTAGTATCAAAAGCATCAGGTTGTAATAATTGTAAACTTTTGTCTTTAGTTTGTAATGTAGCATCACCATTAAACATAAATAAACTATGTTCAGTGTGAGCTAATAAATAAACACCAATACCTACTAAATTAGTAATAATACCTTTATTCTCATTAATATTTTTATAGCCTTCAGTAGGAAATTGTCTCCAAGCATTTACAGCACTTTCATCTTGAATAACATTACTTCTTCTAATAGTCTTATCAAATTGAGTAATATTTAATATATCATCTCTATAATTGTTATAAACAGTAGGAATAAAGTCATCTTGAGATCCTTGAGAATTACTAAATAAATCAATAGAATTTTTTGGTTCTACAATTAAACCTGGCCAATATCCTTTAGCATCAACGTCTTGCTCATTAGGTTTCATTATAGAGAATATAACATTCTGAGGATTATTATTAAAATATTTACTTTCGTAATAATATGTATCTATAACAGGAAACTGAATATAATTTAAAAATGGAATATTTAAATGAAAAACTTTTTCTGAAGTTTCATCAAGTACAGATAATCCTATATTTTTATCCGAATTATCAGGAATACTTTTACTTACTTTTCCACGAGTATTATATAAATTATTATTTTCAGAATTAAATGTAATCCCATTTCCATTATATACAATTACACCATCATAAGTATATACTCCGTTAAAGCCATCGTTTATGCCAGTATTTATAGTACCAGATCCATAAATTATATTACCTATTCTAATAAGAGTTTTTTCTTTATTTACATATAATTTATTATGATAATTATAAAGACTTGCAATATATGTATTTACCCTATATTTATCATCAGAAATAAATAATTGTTCTATATTTTTTAACTTAATAGCGGTACTTAATCCTCCTCTGTCATCTTTAACAGAATCGGCTACTACTAATTTATAATTGTCAATAGGATATATTTTATCTTGTATAGCAGTATAACTAATTAAAGATTTATTTAAATCATAAGCATAATTTATAGAACTGTTTCTGTAAAGAATATCAGATTTACTTATTTCTGCGATAAATCCATTATTTCCTTCAGTAGTAACAGTTATATTTCCACTATTATTATGTTTACAATATTTAGTACTTTTAGCTTTTATTCTTATAAAATTATAATCAGTAGATAAACTATCTTTAATATCAAATGTACTACTATATAAATACATATCAGAGCTTACTTTATTATTTTCATAATTTTTAAAAGTAACTCCTTGCCCAATATTATATTCGATTGCACTAATTTCTCTCGCATCTTTATTAGTAAGAAAACCTGTTACTTTTTTAGTAGACTCAAATTTTTCATAACTAATAAAATAACCTATATAATCTTCTGGTATTTTAACTGTAACTCGCAATCCGTATTTATAATTCACTATTCCTTCATAAGTAGAATAATATTCTTCTTCAGGTATTTTAAATAATCTTTCGTTGTTTTCATTAATATACACTCCAAAATTACCAGTAGTGGCTCCGTTTACATTTCCGCTATTAAATATATTAGCTATTTTTATATCATCATATTTAGTAATATTATCTGCAAATAAATCTCCATATAATGATAATAAATAGTTTTTTATATCACTTTTAGAAGCAGAAGAACCAGAACTGATTAATTTATTATTAAATTTATTAATATTATATATATTTAAATTTCCACTACTATTTAATACATTTTTAAATTCTTTTAAAGTATATTCTTCATTAACAGCTATATACCCTTCTGTCAAATTTTTAACAGGCAAATATATTTTAATTGGTATAAAATATCCATCTTCAGTATTAGTAGTAAGATATGTTTTATTATTTATTCTATATCCATTAGTAGCGTGTCCATATTTATCTATATAATGAATATAAAAACTATACACTTCTCCAGGAATTAATGTAGACTCTTTTAATCTATCATTAAATGAACTAATAGTATCTATACATTTTTTTTGAAAACTAATTATATAATTAGTAGCATCAAATATTTTAAAATTTGTATGATTTCCATTACTATCTACATCAGTTTTAAAACAATATTCTATTGAATCATAAATTTCTTTTCCTATTTTTATTTTACAATATCCAGGAAGAGTAGAACTATCGCTTGGATCTTTCTTTATAGTTATAGAATTTATATCTATAACTTTTTCAGTAGTATTGCCTTCTTTAGTAATTTTTACTATTAAATCAATAGAATTATCTACATTTAATATTTTATTAAAAGGAATACTTTGATTTGTAATATCAGAAATACTATTTATATCTAAAAAATATTGTTTAGGAGTTTTTAATTGTTCTTGAGCAGATCGAACATCCTTTCGTTTTTCAGTTAAAGTAACAATTTGTTTTAATGTACTTACAGTATCTTTATTTGTAGATGAAAAAGCAAAATTAGTAGTATTTACTTTTAATGATATAGAAACACTATCTATAATAGATTGATCTATTTTTTTATTTAAAGTCTGTTCTTTATAATTAGATATATATAATCTATTTTTATAATTAATTATATTTTTTACATTATAATAATTATAATATGCAGTAATAAATTCAGTAATACTTCCCTCAGATAAACATTTAGGATTAAATATATAATTAGTATTTGATATATTTATATCATTAGTAATAAAAGCTTTAGTATAAGCTTTACTTGCACAAACAAAACCTAATTGATATTGGTCAAAATTATTAAAATTATTAAAATTTAAATTTATAGCAAAAGTAGTATTAGATATTTCAGAATTATTACTAAATCCATCATAGCATCCTGTACCAAATCCGTCCATAGGAACTGCACTATGACCATCATAATCATCTACATTATATAAATCTAATTCAGCAGCATTTCTTCCAACTCTATATTGATAAAAACAATATCTAAATATTTGTTGTCTATAAATATCATCAACAAATATAGGATAACCAAAATTATACCATTGAGTATAATCAGTTTTATTTATTTTAAATCTAATATATAAATATGTCCAACCTTTATAACAAGAGCCTTTAACATAATAATGATTTTTAATAGAAGGCAATTTAACTTCTGGAATAATTGAAGAAATTTCATCTTTAAATTGATTATTATCTATATTAGTATCATTAAATTTTCCTAAATTAAATACTCGTAAAGGCTCATCAGTATTAGTATTATATAGCGATATTGCTATTATTAAATCATTATTTACATTATAAGTAAAAGTGCCTTTAATTTTATTTATATTATTTAATAAACTTCCATTATATATAATTTTACATTTGTTTTCTTTTTCATTATAACGAGCGATGACACTTGTTCCTTGCCCACTTGCAAATATTATTATTTCATCATTACAAGGTATTGCTCCTATTATACTATGGCCACTTCCACCAAATTCATTATTAAGCGTATTATATATAATTTCATTTCGTTTTAAATCCTCTTCATTACTAATTAAAGTTAAATCGTTAGTAACTTTTACATTAGTAGCATTAACTAAAGATAATGAATTACAATCTTTAGGATGTTTATTTAAACTTAATTTAGGAGTAATATTCATTAGCTTTTAGGCATAAAAGTAAAATTATAAAAATATGATCTCCAAGCATTAGTATTAGAAATATCTAATTGTTTATCTAATACAATAGAAGTTTTAACTTTAGGCTTTAAACTAATCCAATTTACATAAGGATTTATTGCTGGATTATTACCTTGAAGAATAAGAACAGGATGTTTATATCCTCTCAATAGCATTTTATACATACAATAAGAAGCAATAGCTTCTATAAGATTTCCATTATCAGGAATAACAGGTAAATCACATTTAAAATAATCACTATAATAAGTTTCTAATTCAATATTTTCTATAATAATTTTATCAGTATCAAATGATAATTCTATTTTATTATCTCCTATTATAATATAATTTTTATTAATATTAACTAAATTAGAACTAATATCTTTAATTATATGTCTATCTTCAAATTTAGGAGAATTAGTATATTCAGCTAATTCATTAGGAGCATATTTAGCTGAATTATTAATATTAATACTAACTGTATCAGAAATAGCTTTTTGATTTTCCCCCGTAAAAGAAGAACAACAGCGATTATTCTTACTATCTAATTTATTTATTTTACAACCATTACTATCATAAACAGCAAATCCTTGCTCTGAAATAGGGCAAGGAGATATAGCTATTCTTTCATTAACAGAAAGAGTTCTTTGTTTTTTAATAGTATTAAATACTTTTAATTGAGCCATAGCGTCAATAGTCCACGCTGCAACACGAGGTATCCAATCACTATTATCAGGATTGAAATCGTTTTCTATTTTTGCTATTATGCGCTCCAAGTTCGTATTCATGTTGACTTTCATTTCTTATAAATTTAACATAATCTTCTGGAAAACGATAAAGAAGAACATTTATTTTCTTATTTAAAGATAAAGGTAAATAATAAATATTATCACGAGTATCACACATATTTGCTAATTCTTGTTCACTATAATGTTTAATATCTCTTTTAGCATACATAGTACATTCAAAATCAATTTCTTTATTAACAATAATTTTACTATTTATAAAAGTAATTTTATGAATACTTGTTAAATTTTTAAATATTCTATAATCTACTCCATCATATTTTATTCCGCGAGCGCTATACCAAGCAGCTTCTAATTCATTATAAACTTTAACACCTTCTTTAATTAACTTTTCCTTATTTCTTTTAGTAGCCATCCAATCTACAACTGTTTTAGGATTGACATTTTTAAATATACTAACAATTAAATCCCCTGTACCATGAGCATAATTATAGGCATATCCTTGTAAAACACATTTATGAACAGTATAATAATAATCTCTTAAATAATTTAAATATTGTTTATAATTAATATTTTTTTGTTTAGTATATAATTCAAAAGCTATTCTACTATTATAACATTTTTTAAGTACTACACAATATTTAACTATTTGCAATAAAACAATTCGTTCCTCTCCACTTTCGTATTTTTCTAATAACTTTTTAGCAATATTATATAAATCTTCGGATTTGTTATAAACTTTATTTACCCATTCAGATTCATATTTATCTAAATCAATATTAAAAGTATTTTTAATATATTCTTTCTTTTCTGTTAAATACGCATAAGTATTATCTCTAACAGTACGAGAAGTTTCTAAACTTCTTGCAGCTTCTTTAGCATTTATTTTAGATTTTCCAATAAATGTATAAAAATGTTCTTGATTACTAATATCTGGTTTCATATTATATTAACCGTTTAATTTATTAGGAACAGAAATTGTATTATCTTCTCTTGGTATTTCTAAATGAAGTCTTTGAAGAACCATATCTTTAATAGGCCCTATAAGATCTTCGGGTAATAAAAATTCATTATCATCTATAAAAGGATCATTAATATCAATTTTTCCATCAACAGTTTCAGTTTCTATAATATGAGGATATTCAAATATACTTTCAATTACTATTTTATTAATACCTGAAAATTCTGTATTAGGATTTATATAAATATAAATATATTCATTAATATAATCATAAGCAATAGTATTACACATACCAGGAAGATATTTATTAAATCTAACGCTTGCCTCTTTAGTAAAAGGTATTTCATAAACATTAACACTTCCTAATGTTCTAACAGAATGAAAAGGTAAATTAATAGGTAATCTTGTAGGACGAGGTACTTTTTGAGAAGTTCTTTTTATTAAAGGAAGTTTAAGGTCTTTAGCTTCTTCAATATCTCCATCAGGAATATCTATTAAAGTAGCAACAAATTTTTGTTGTAAAACTTTATCAGAAATAGAATGATTATTATAACTTTTTCTAATAAGTTCATTTCTATAATGTATAATTTCTTGCCTAATAGAACGACGAAGAGGAACATTATTTGGAGCTTGCGCAATATGAGCAATCTCTGAAACAAGTTGATTAATAGAAGACATAATATAAATATTATTATTAGTAATTCGATTAAATATATAAAAATTATTTGCAATTACTTGCATTTTAATAATATTTTTTTAACAGAAATAATAAAAGCGCCGATACAAATATATCGACGCTTACCAATAATAATAATCATATAATTTTAAATAGCTCTAAAATAATTCCAAACTTTTTCTATACCTGCATCTTCATCTTCAAACCAATTAACAATAGCACTTTCTATAATTTTATCTTTAATATTCTCTATATTATCTTCTCCAAACCATTCTTTATATAATTCTATATTATCGTGATATTGAGCATTAAGAGCAACATAAACATCCCAAAAAGTAATATTACTATTTATAGATTTAAATTTCTTATCATATAGTTTTCTAACGTCAATTGGAGTAAACATTGGAGAAGTAATTTTATTACCTTTATTATCAGTATGATACATATTATCTACTTGATAAGTTGCATATACTTCATCAAAATGTTTTCCTCTTAATTCTTCATGTATATCTTTCATTATACACCAAAACATTTCATTATCTTTATCATTTTTGTTTTCTACAATATCTTTAAATCTGCAAATAATATTCCAAGCAGTTTCATTATCTAATCTAATATGATCTTTATAATGATCTATTATATGTTCAAAATTTTTCATATTTATTGTTGTATTTTAGATAACATTTCTTTAAATTCATTTATATCATCTTTATCTAAAGCAATTGCTTTATTAATAAAAGGAATTTTAATTTCAACAGTTCCAGCTCCAATTTTAATTCCTCTTTCTTCCTTTACGGGCGAGATTATTAAATTATCTATCATATCATTAAGTATCCCATCTGCGTCTATCATACCATTTTCATCAGCTATAATAGATAACGCTTGATTTACTTTTCCTATATTATTATTTATAATTCTTGAAAATATAGGTCTAATGAATACATTTATTAATTGATTGTCCTTAGATAAATTAGTAAGTTTAATATCTAAAAATTCTACTAATTTATTAATTAATTCATCTTTATTAACCATAACTTATTTATTATTTATATTTTCACAAAATTCTTTATATGTTAAATTAGGATTTGCTTGTGCAGCAATTTGGAATTTTTTAAATGTTTCAAGTTCCCTATTAGATTCTGCAATTATTTTATCTTTATTAGTTTTAATTAAATTTAATTGTTGAGTAAGTAATTTATTTCCTATTTCAGAATTTTCTATAACATTTTTTACAGAATTAACTAAAGCCTCTTGAACAAGAATTTTAAGTTGAGTATCAATAGATATATAATTTTTATCACTAAAAAGAATATTTCTTTGATCATCATTAAGACTTTTAATTTCATTATCTATTTTATTCCACAATGACTCAGATTGAATAGTTTGTTTTACAGTAGAATTATATTTATCTTTCATTAATTGTAACTGTCTAACTCTTTCATCTATTTCTTTATTATAATCAATTTCAGAACGAAAAGGATTTTCTAAAATAGGATCATATTTAAAATTAAAACTATAAGGAGCATTCATAATTATATGATTTATATTATTAATAAAATAGAGGGAAATACTTCAAGTTAAAGCTCAAAGTATTTCCCCCGTAAAGGAAGATATGCGAGCTATCTACTATGCAGCAGGAATAGAAGTCGAATTATCTACACGACAAGGATTATAAGAAGGATAACCAGTAACAGTAGGAGTATTAGGCAATACAAGTTCACCGGTGATCATACGACAAGTACGACGGAACAGATTGAAATCAGCATGCTCTGCAACTCGACGAATATCAGACTGAATAAGTGCGTCTTGATAAGGACGAGTAGCAATTAATACAGCTACTTGTTTTTCCAACTCACCAACGCGAGCATTAGTAATATCAAAACTATCACGAGTACTCTTATATAAACCGAAATCAGCATCTACTTGACTTTTATAAATACCAAACATCTCAGCATTTATTTGATTGCGATCATTAAAACGAGCAGTTTGACCATTAAAAGCTAATTGCCACATACCATTAACAAGTTCACACTTATCTTCTTTTTCCACAGTAGACTCTGCACCTAACGCAGCAGCTCCAGCAGCACCAAAACGATTGCCAAATAAACCACCACCGAGACCACCACTAAGCAACCATAAAGCAGTACCTGCAATACCAAGTCCAAGACCTGCACCAGCAACACCTTTAGACGCATAGTCTTTGTGAGAACCAACTTCAACAAGTTCCTCACCATTTTCACGATTAATAAGTTTCATTGTTGTAATAATTTAATAATTAATAGATAATTTATAATTGTGAATATCCACATCACAAATATTGCAAACACTATTAAATGTATCACAACGATAATAAAAAATCCCTTAACTCGCTATAAGTTAAGGGATACTATTAGTAAACGGTTACTAATAAGAATTTATATTTATTTTTTATGTATTCTTTGAAGTTTAACACCATCAAAATCTTTAAGACTCCAACTTAATTCATTAAAACCAATTTCTTTCTTTCCTTTAGGAATTATTCCAGCTCTAATATAATTATCAAAAGTTGCTGGACTACAATGCAAAATATGTTCACAAGCATAAGCTTTGCTAATACGTTTAACTCCTTTATTTAAAACAGATAACGTCTTAACAAGTTCTTCCATTTCTTCTTCATTTAAATTACTATTTCCTGCATCAATATTAGAAATAGCATTTTGTAATTGATTCTTTACTGCATCTAATAAACAGTTTGTCTTTTCCATCAATGAAAAATATTTTTTTTTGCTGTGAATATATAATATTAACAGTAGTATTATTCCTGCTAATATGTAATATGATAATAATAAATATGAATAAGAACATTCAGTTATGCAATATCTAATAATAAATACTATTGCTATAATAAGTGCATTATAAGTAATAACAAGTTTATGCCATATACAAAAATTAAAAGCATAACTACAAACATACATTAATATTACTCCTGCTACTGATGTACCAATATTAAAATTAAATATATCTACTACTATATCATTACAACCATAATAAGCAATAGTATTGGTAACAAGGATACCGATAGCTGTAACTACCGGTATCCACTTTGCACATAATAGAAATAATTTATGTTTATTCAACATTGCTATTATTTCTTTTTAGAACCACTTTTACCACCTTTCTTAATATCACCAGAATAAGGTCCTGCTGTACCAACACCTTTTAAAGGTTTTCCTTTACCTGCCATAACTTTAACAATTTTAGGTTAAACATTAAATATCGTTATAAATATAATAATTTATATTTAATAAACAAATATTTTATTATTATTTTTTATTATTACTACTTTTGACTTTAATATACTTAAACCAAGCATAATGTTTTCTTGTATCAATATAATTTAAATTGTCATCATTATTATGAGCTTCTTCTTCAAAAGAAACATCATGATAAACATCATTTTGTTTTTTGTGAAATAATCTAATGATTAAATATTCAATTCCATACCATAAATAAAAGAATATAAGTAATAATTCTATCATTTGTTTAGTATGAATTTTTTCATGATTAATAGTTTTATCGCTTAAATTATCACCTTTATAAAAAACTATTCCACAAATATTAATTGCTTTATAATTTCCAAATGGAAACCATTTATTCTTTACTAATATCATTTTGTTTATAGCCAAGATTAAGTTTTATAATAATAGGACGTAAAATCCAACTCCAAATTAAAGGAGCGGCAATAGAGCTATTTATTAATTTAATAATATTTTCATATTCATTAAAATAATAAATACAAAACATTATTATCATTGATATTGTAGTAATTATACGTTTAGCTAATACAGAAACAGGTTTAGGTCCGTTAAGACTATCAAAAATTTTTATTAACCCATATGTAATAATATTGACCATTAAAATATAAACATAGTCAAAATTATCTATAATACTATTAATTATATTTTCTTCCATAAATATTTAGCTTCTAAGAGCATCTAATCTGGATTTAATAGAAGAAATTTCAGAATTAATAGAAGAAATGCTACTATCTTGTTTAGAATTTTTAGATTTTATAGATGCAATTTCAGAATTAATAGTATTTATATTATCTTTATTAGTTTCAAAATAATTTATAAATACTCTCTTAATCCATTTTGGAACATCTAATTGAAAAATAGCTTTAATTAAATCTTTCATAATTGTAATTTTTATAAGTTAAACATAATTATTTTAATTTACTCACCGCCACTACTTGAATATAATAAAGAATAAAAAGTTTTATATGCTATTATATTGTATACATTATTTTCTACAGTTCCATAATATATTATTCCATTAAAAGCACAAGTTATAGAATAATTAGCAGTAATCAAATCACCATTTTGCAATGTTTTAGAAACATTTAATATAGTTAAAGTTTGTTTTATAGAAGAATTATCTTTAACTATTATATTTAATCTATTTGCATTTTCAATAATATTAATAGTTTGTAATAAATTTGTAGTAAATATATCAGCAGGAACAATATTTTTCATAGCTTTAGAAATAATAACTTCTTTATTTATTATAGTATTACTAACAGAATTAGTAGTAAATGATTTACTTGCAATAGTATATATTAATTCACTAAGATCTCCATTTTCTTCATAATTTATAAAATGAATTTTAATTCCATCAACAGTAGAAGTTTTAAAATATATAACATTATTAAATATTATTGCAGGAGCATTAATAATTTGATTATGTAATTCATTAGTAATATTTCCAAATTTTCCTGTAATATCAATAAATAAATCAGATATAGATGAAGAACTTCCAGTATAATTATTTATAGACACAGCATCAAATTTTTTAGTAGATTTATTATATTTAAGTTGTTTATATTGATCAGCACTATAATTACTTATAAAATATATAGCATCTTCTGTTTCTTCTCCTCTACTAAATTCAATAATTTTATTATCTGTTGGTTTATATATAATTTTTCCACTTATTGATATTTTATTTGCTGTGGAATCATCAACTGCATTAGTTATATTATCTTCTTTAACTATAATAGATGTAGGATATGTAGAATTTATTAAAGCACTATACCAATCATTAACATTTATTTTATTTCCTCCTAATACTTTATAACTTTGATAATTAAATATTTGTTGTAAAGACATAATAAAATCTGTAATTACTTCTCCAGTATCTAAACTAATAATATTAGTAATTACACTATATTTTCTAAAAGATGTTAAAGACATTTCAGTATCAGAATATAGACTACATATTCCATAATATATTACATTATTAATATTATATACAGAAGAAAATGATCGATTTTTTTTATTTTTTAAATTATATTTTTGTATTTGAGCAAGTCTTGCTTCATTTGTATTAGTAGTAAAATATAAAACATTAAGATTTTCTTGTATATTTTGTTTTTCATTATCAGTTAAAGATAAATTAGCCTTATATAAACAAGTTTTACCAATATTATAAGTATTCATAGTTTGTACAGTACCAGTAGATGTTAAAGCATAATAATTTAAAATACCATTACTATTATAGCCAATAAATTTTACAGAATTTGTATCAGATAAATCTACTTGTGTATAAATAATATTATTATAACTTATATGTGCAGTAGTTACATTAGGGATAATTTTATTAATTTCTAATTTATTATTATTAGTATTACTTGTAATAAATAAAGTAGCATTATTATTTATTAAAGTAATATTATCATCAGTAATATTATAAGTTTGAATACATCCTTTATTTTCTATATCAATATTTATACTAATATTTGTACTTACTGTTGTAAAATCTCTTGTTAATATTTTGCAATAATAAGATTTGTTATTAGTATCTACTATTCTTAATAACATATTAGCACTATTACTATTACTTAATAATTTACCTTTTAAAGTAGAAATTCCATTAGTAGCGGTACTTAAATCATAATTATTAGTTAATCCACTTAAAGTAATAATAGATAATTTCATTTCAATAACATTTAATCTATCATTAAAATTTTTATCTAAATCTACAAAACTATTACCACTCCATCTGTAACTATGATTATTGGCTTCATTTATATAAATTTTTCCATCTTCAGGATCAATAATTTCCCAATCATTTTGAGAAGTATTAGCATTAGTAATTACTATTTTATTATATAAAGAATCAGAAGTAGGACTATTTACAATAAAACTTTTATTAGTATAATTAGCTTCTCCTATATTATTAACTAATTCTGTTTTAGTAACAAAAGCAGCAATATCAATAACATCATCTACATAAGATGGAAGTTGTTCAGCAGGAACTTTTCCACCAATTAAATCGGCTTTTTTTCTAATGTATCATCAATAATTCCAAGCCATTTTATAATCATTATAAATAAAGCTTTTATGTGTTTATGAACATTAACAAATGTTAATGTTTTTAACATTCTATCTTCATTAATCATAATTTTTATAATTTATTATATTTATTATTTAGTTTGAATAGTAAACATTACAGAAGTACCATCTTCTTGTACTTTACATATATGTAATTCTTTATAATTATATACTATTTGACCATCTCCAAAATTAGGACTTGTATTTTCTGGTAAATATTCATTAATATCCTTAATAGCGCCTTCAATAAAAGTTTTATTTAATTTTATTATTCCATTCTTTAATTTACCGCCATTAAATACTAAAGTACAATCTTCTGGAATATTTATAGTTTTACCATTTAAATCAAAATCATATTTAATAATATATTTAGTACTTTGTTTATCAAAATCTTTTTGAGTAATAATATTTTTATAACTTGTATATATTTCATTTACTACTTCTTCAATATTATATTCATTAGTAAAATAATATTTTTTATTATCAGAAGTACATATATAAATATTATTTAATAAAGGATAAAATTTATTATTTATTTTATTATAATTATTATAATCTATACTATCTCCATATTCGTCAATAGAAGATTTCCAATTTACATAATATACAGTTTTTTGTACATTATCTATTGTTTTATAAGATCTTGCACAAAATCTATGATTATATACATCATATACTATAATATCATCATTAGCTAAAGTAAGTATATCATTATCAATATACAATACAGAATTATCTTGACAACCATCAATGTTAATAAAATCATTAAAAATATATGTTCCATTAGCTTCCGCTATGTTTTCCTTTACGGGGGAAAATCTACGACGTATAACTTTAATTCCTTCACTAATAAAATTAATAGGATCAACATTTCTATCTTTAAATTGCAATACAGAAGTATTATAATTAAAAGTGGATTTTTGAATAGTTAAATCTTCTTCATCGGGATAATTAATAATAAGTCCTTTCTTATTTTCAAATAATTGTTTAAGAGAATCACTTAACATATTAATAGTTATAGAAGAATCAGGAATATGAACTTTAATTCCTTTTTCAAATATATCGCTATCGTATAAAAGTTTATCCCAATGTTTATTTAATAACCAAGCTGTATTACTACTTGCTACATTATCATTTCTATTAAATCTTTCAGTAATTAATTTATTATTAATATTATCATAATATGTTATTGTTAATCCACAACGTCTTAATTCTTTAGGAACTTTATTTCTTGTAATAGTATTATTATTTTCAAATTCAATATAAATATGATTATAAATTTTTAATATTTTATCTAAAGAATTTTTACTATTCTCATCAATAACATTTTGAATATAAGTTAAAGGAGTAATTTCTTCATAATTACTATTAGTTTTAGAATATAACTGTTTTCCAGACATAATTAAAATAATATTATAGTTTTTAAAGCTATTTTAAGCTAATACAAAATTAAAATTTATTGAATAATATAAATATATTAAATTATGATTTTTTAATTTATATTAGCTTAAAATAGCTATTTATTTTTATTATATTGCTTTAGGA
>UMCP01049933.1_pt1 | contig 28193 bp, 39 predicted proteins | sample 1964261 | NCBI WGS metagenome assembly UMCP01 (sample SAMEA4835971, study PRJEB28245) | human gut metagenome | biome: gut microbiome; material: fecal sample | place: Denmark | collected 2008
GGCGGTGAGCTTCCTTATTTCGTTCGGCGTGACGTTCGCGCTCAACATGCCGAATATGACGCTGCCGCTCTTTTTACTGCTGCTGGTTGTTGGACTCTTTTACCCCAAATATGGCAAGAGTGAGACGAACAACAAAAATGCCAACACCTCCGGCGTCGTTGCGCTGCTCGAGGTCGCAAAGGCGCTGACACCGCGCTACCGCGGCGAGGTGTGCTTTTTGTTCCTCGACGGCGGCACGCAGGGGAGCAAGGGCGCCAAGCGCCTGATTCATGCGCATCCCGAGCTCAAAAAGAAGAGTGTCGTCGTGCTCGACTGCGTGGGTGAGGGCGACGAGCTGCTGATCCTGCCGGGGAAAACGAGCCGCTGGAACGACAAGCTGCTCGACACGATCCTTGAGCAGTTCAGCAACAGCGAGAAGAAGACCTGCTTTTTGAAGACGGACGGCTTTGTTCACTATCCATCGGACAACCGCGCGTTCACGGGCGGCACGGTCATCTGTGCATGCAAAAAGGTCAAGGGCTTTGGCCGCTGTATCCTGCCGCGGAAAGCGACGGGGATCGACGAGGAGAACCTGTCGCTTCTGTGCGACGGGCTGTGCAAGCTCGTGATGTATTACAATCCGCGGAATACTTGATACTTGACAAGACCGATTCTTTACGTTACAATATCCGCGTTTACGGTGATGAAGCGGAGAAGTAAGCAGCGATTTCCTGCGCAGAGAGCCTTCGGCCGGTGCAAGAAGGAGAGGAAACGTGCCGAAATACACCGCGGAGCCGGCGCCCGAACGAAAGTTTTCCAGTAGGCGCGCCCCGGGAGCGCCCGTTATCGCGCGGGAGTGTGTCGGCACTCCGTGAGGCCGTTTTTGCGAGAAAACGGCGAACCAGAGGTGGTACCGCGAATTTGTTCGCCCTCTGTCCAAACGGACAGAGGGCGTTTTTTGCTATCCGAAAGCGTCTCAAAATGTCCGAAATGAAGTAAAATAGAAATACAGGAGGAATCAACAAATGGGAATTTATGAAGAGCTCAAGGCGCGCGGCCTGATCGCGCAGGTGACGGACGAGGAGCAGATCCGCGACCTCGTCAACAACGGCAAGGCGACGTTCTACATCGGCTTCGACTGCACGGCGGATAGCCTGCACGTCGGCCACTTCATGGCGCTGTGCCTGATGAAAAGACTCCAGATGGCGGGCAACAAGCCCATTGCGCTCATCGGCGGCGGCACGACCATGATCGGAGACCCCTCGGGTCGCAACGATATGCGCAAGATGCTCACCAAGGCCGACATCGACCACAATGCCGAATGTTTCAAGCGCCAGATGGAGCGCTTCATCGACTTCGGCGAGGGCAAGGCCATGATGCTCAACAACGCCGACTGGCTGATGAAGCTCAACTACATTGAGCTGCTGCGCGAGGTGGGCGCGTGCTTCTCTGTGAACAACATGCTGCGCGCCAAGTGCTATGAGCAGCGCATGGAAAAGGGCCTTTCGTTCCTGGAATTCAACTACATGATCATGCAGTCCTACGACTTCTACCATATGTTCCAGGAGTACGGCTGCAACATGCAGTTCGGCGGCGACGACCAGTGGTCCAACATGCTCGGCGGCACGGAGCTCATTCGCCGCAAGCTCGGCAAGGACGCGCAGGCGATGACGATCACGCTGCTTCTTAATTCCGAGGGCAAGAAGATGGGCAAGACCGCGAGCGGCGCGGTGTGGCTCGACCCGAACAAGACCACGCCCTACGACTTCTACCAGTACTGGCGCAACGTGGGCGATCAGGATGTTTTGAAGTGCATCCGTATGCTCACATTCCTGCCGCTTGAGCAGATCGACGAGATGGATAAGTGGGAGGGCAGCCAGCTCAACCGCGCGAAGGAGATCCTCGCCTACGAGCTCACCGCACTCGTCCACGGGGAAGAGGAGGCCAAGAAGGCGGAGGAGTCTGCCAAGGCGCTCTTCGGCGCGGGCGGCAATAACGCCAACATGCCGACGAGCACGCTGACGGATGCCGACTTTGAAAACGGCAACATCAATGTCCTTTCGATGCTGGTCGCGACCGGCCTGTGCCCGTCCCGCGGTGAGGCGCGCCGTTTGGTCCAGCAGGGCGGTGTGACGATCGATGATGTGAAGGTCGCCTCCATCGACGAGAGCCTTGCGCGTGAACGTTTTGAGGGCGAGGGCATCATCGTCCGCAAGGGTAAGAAGGTCTTCCACCGCGTGAAGGCGTAAGCAAGGCTGATTACAAAACGTAAACGAAAAAGTGAAACAGGGCTCTGCGCGTTTTCAGCGCAGAGTCCTGCTTTTTTTGACTGAATGCACAAAGCAAAACAGTGGAATGAATACAGTAAACATTTGATGAATGCCGCAATGAATATTATGCAGATACAAAGTGAATATGCGATGAATGTTGCATAAACGAGAAATAAGAACCACTTATACCGAGGCTCGGAACGGCTTTAGCGCACTGGATAGCTGTTCCAAATGACGCTCAGACATGCGGCACAGCGGCAGCCGCAATTCGCCGCTGCACAGGCCCAAGAGCTCCATGGCGGCCTTGACGGGGATGGGGTTGACCTCGCAAAACAGCGCACGGATCAGCTCGTGCAGCTTGAGCTGGAGCGCACCTGCCTCTAAGAAACGGTTTTTCAGGCAGAGCTGTGTCAGCTCGTGCATTTCACGCGGGACGACATTCGCGGCGACGGAGATGACGCCCTTGCCGCCAAGAGCCATGATAGCGGCGGTGGAGCCGTCGTTGCCGCTCCAGACGGTGAAGCCCGGCGGGCAGAGGTTGAGGGTGTCCTGAATAAGATCGAAGTTGTCGCTGGCTTCCTTGACGCCAACAATGTTCGGATGCTTGGCGAGTGCCTGATATGTCTGCACCGTGCAGCCGATGCCTGTGCGCGCGGGGACATTGTAGAGGATGACGGGAACATCGACCGCGTCAGCGATGGCGGAAAAATGCTGCACAAGGCCGCTCTGCGAGGCTTTGTTGTAGTACGGCGTGACGGTGAGCAGCGCGTCGACGCCCGCGCTTTGCGCGGCTTTGGAGAGCGCAATGGAGGACGCGGTGCTGTTCGTGCCGCTGCCCGCAATGACGGGTACACGGCGGTCGGCGGTGCGCACGCAGCGCTCAATGAGCGCCATGCGCTCATTGTAGCTCAGCGTCGCGGCCTCGCCGGTCGTGCCGCAGACGACGATGGCGTCGGTGCCGCCTTGAATCTGGCGCTCGATGAGACGGTCGAAGGCTTCGAGATCGACACCGTCGCCGCAAAACGGTGTGACGATAGCGACGGCGCTGCCGGTAAACACACAGGGTTTCATAAAGGACTCCTTTCCATGACGCTTGACCGCCAAAACGGTAGGGGGGAGCGGCGGCCAAAAAGAGATACAGTTTTGCTTGAAAGCAGAGGGAAACTGTCGTATAATGTAAAACACGATTCATATGGATATGTTCAGCCGGGCGCAGAGCGATCGCTTCTGCAAAACTGGCTGTGGAGGATACTATGAAAAAATGGTGCAGAACGTTCCTGCTTTCCTGTCTGCTGTGCCTTTCACTGTGCACGCTCGCGCGGGCGGCGGACGGTGAGACGCTCCGCGTGGGGCTCAAGTACGGCTCGGACGCGATGAGCGCGGCGAACCTTCAGAATTATTCGGCCTTCGGCGGCTACGCGCTGGGGTATTTTGACGCGGACGGCAGCTTTGAAGAGCTGGGCGCACTGCCGCAGTCGTATGAAAAGATCACGGTGACGACGGACACGACCTATCATGTGCAGCTTTCTGGCACGTTTTACGATTACGACGACGCGTCGCGCACAGCGGCGCAGTACAGCGGCGGCTTCGCTACCTACGAGGATGGCGCATTCTATGCGCGCGCTGGCAGCTACACGAGCCTGAGTGCGGCGCGGTCCGCGGCAGCCCAATACGGCGGCACTGCCGTCGGCGGCAGCAGCACGGGCGTGACGGTCATCGTGACGGGAACGGATACGATCCTCTTTGAATTCGACTGCGGTGGGAGCGAAAACCTCGGCATCCTGCCGATCGAGACGCGTGAAAAGACGGTCACGTGGTTCCGCGGCTACCGCTACTACGGCGGCTTTGAATACCAGCGCGTGAGCGGCGGGAACATCAATGTCATCAACGTGGTGGATCTCGAGGACTATGTCAAATGCGTCATTCCCTGGGAAATGAGCAAGGACTGGCCGGTCGAGGCGCTCAAGGCGCAGGCGGTCTGTGCGCGTACCTACGCGGTCTGTCAGACGAAGCATCGCGCGCAGGGCTTTGACATCTGCGCAACGACGCACTGTCAGGTCTATCAGGGCACGGCGGCGAGCGGCGCGAATTCCGATGTTGCGGTCGACCAGACGGCGGGGGAGTTCCTCTACTACAGCGGAAGACTCGTGCAGGAGGCTGTGTATTATTCAAGCAACGGCGGCGCGAGCGAGGACAGCCTGAACGTCTGGGGCAATGACGTCGGCTATCTCAAAGGCAAGATCGACCCCTATGAGGGCAAGATCGCCTCGGTCATCCCACGGTACAACTGGTCGACGACGTTTACCGCGTCGGAGCTGACGAGCCTTCTCAATAACCGGGGCTACGGCATCGGCACGGTGAAAAACGCCTATGTCTCGGCCTATACCGACACAGGTAACGTCTATTCCGTCACCTTTACCGGTACGAGCGGCAGCAAGACCGTTTCGCGCGAGGCATGCCGGACGCTGCTGAATCTGCGCAGCCAGCGCTTTACGATCGGCGGCGGGAGCGAGAACGCTTACAGCGTGAATGACACGGGCGAGAGCGTCGCGCTCGGCTCTATGAGCGCGATCGACAGCGGCGGGAAGAGCTCGGCGCTGTCCGGCAACGTGTACGCCATCACGTCGAACGGCACATCGCAGCTTGAGCAGCGGACGACGACATCGTCCGGCAGCGGCAGCTTTGTGATCTCCGGCAGCGGTTACGGGCATAATGTCGGCATGAGCCAGTGGGGGGCGTACTCGATGGCAAACCTCGGCTATTCCTACCGCGATATTCTGCAGTTTTATTATACGGATGTCAGCATCCAATGAGGGAAGAGAAACAACATGAAGACAAAAGATTTTGATTATTACCTGCCCGAGGAGCTGATCGCGCAGACGCCGCTCGAAAAGCGCGACGAATCGCGCCTGATGTGCCTTGACAAGGAGACGGGTGAGCTCTCACACCACCATTTTTATGAGCTGCCGGACTTTTTGAACCCCGGCGACTGCCTGATCTTGAACAATTCCCGCGTGCTGCCGGCGCGCCTTTTGGGCCAGCGCCTACCGGGCGGCGGCGCGTGCGAGGTGCTTCTGCTCATCGACCGCGGCGACAAAACATGGGAGTGCATCGTGCGGCCGGGCAAGTACCTGCGCAAGGGCGCAAAGATGCAGTTCGGCAACGGTGAGCTCAAAGCGGAGATCGTGGACGTGTTACCTGACGGCAACCGCATGGTGAAATTCGACTTTGAGGGTATTTTCCTCGAGGTGCTCGAACACCTTGGCAAGATGCCGCTGCCGCCTTACATCAAGGAGGAATTGCAGGATCAGGAGCGCTACCAGACCGTCTATTCCAAGGTCAACGGAAGCGCGGCCGCGCCGACGGCGGGCCTGCACTTCACGCCGGAGCTGCTGGAAAAAATTCAGGCAAAGGGCGTGAACATCGGCTATGTGACGCTGCATGTCGGCCTCGGTACGTTCCGTCCTGTCAAGGAGGACGACATCGAGCAGCACGATATGCACAGCGAATACTGCGTTATCCCGCCTGAGACGGCGACGCTTATCAACGAGACGAAGGCGCGCGGCGGACGCGTGATCTGCGTCGGTACAACGTCGTGCCGCACGCTCGAGAGCTGGGCACAGGAGGACGGACACATGGAGCCGTCCGCAGGCTGGACGAGCATCTACATCTACCCGGGCTACCGCTTCAAGGTGATGGATGCACTCGTGACGAATTTCCACCTGCCGCAGTCCACGCTCATCATGCTGGTCTCGGCGCTCGCGGGCCGCGAGCACGTACTGCATGCCTACGAAGAGGCGGTAAAAGAACGTTATAGATTTTTTAGTTTTGGCGATGCGATGTTCATTGGAGACGTGATGCCCTCCAAGGCCGAAAACGGCGAAAAGCCCGAAAAATAAGGGTTTTCGGGGAAAACGGCTTAACCGGAACAAAAAGCAGAAAAAGCCGCGTGGATAACCGAAAAGCATCACGCATCGTTAGCTTCGAGGGGATGCTCATAAAATTGAACAACTTTTTTGGCGCATAATGTTGCGGCGATGCTGCATAGACTGCATAAGATGGCCCCGACCTCAGTATATGAGGCCGGGGCTTTTCTCATGTCTTGTAGGTGAACGTGTGGGTCGATCCGTTTTTGAAGGTGATGGAGATGACGCGACCATTGTTCACAACGATGTGGTCGATGATCTGCTGGAGGAAGCTGCGCGGGATGGAGGGGTCAATGGCTCGGATGTACTTCTCGTAGTCGATGTAGCGGTCTTCAATCAGCTTGTTCGCCATGATGTAGTAGCTGGCCTTGCCGATGAAGTCGTCGCCCAGTTCCTCGCTGGACTCTTGGTTCTGCAGCTCCTCGATACGAGCATTGACTTCTTCGAGCTGTTTAGTGATCTGGCCGCGTTGCATGACGAAGTCTTTCTCGGGCATGGCCTCGTCGTCATAGAGGTACAGGGCGTTCAATCGGGCGAGGGCATTGTCGAGCTTGCGGCGTCGAGCGCGGAGGGTGTCGATCTCGCGGATGGAGTTGTCATCACCGGAGAAGGCAATTTGCGGGCGGTACTCCACGGCGTCACCGGCAGAACGGAACGCATCGAGAAGCTGACCCAGAGCGTCGGTGCTGACAGAGGCCACGTCCTCAAACGCCTCGCCGCGGAGCAGCTTACGCTCCAGAACATCGGGCGTCGTGGCCTCAGAGGAGTTCTTGGAGGCCCTGATGATGTTGGCAACGTAGTTCAGGACGAACGGGCCGAGCGTGGTGTCGGAGATGTACTTGTTGGTGCAGGAGGTCCCTTTGCGCCGCCGACTGCCGCAGGCATATTGCGAGGGGCGGAAACCGTTCGCCCGCCGCCGGTCGAGGTTGGCCGTCATGTTGGAGCCGCACTGGCCGCAGCGGAGCAGACCGGCAAAGACGTGGATGTTCTTCCTGACGTATGTTTTGTGAGAGGGGACCCCGCCGCGTTTGTTCCGCGTCAGAAGGAACCTCATGCGGTAGAACACATCTTCACTCAGAATGGGTTCGTGGTGGTTCTCGACGGTGATCCATTCGTCGGAGTCGCGCTTCTCGATGCCCTTGCCGTCGGAATGGACATTGTAGACGTACTGGCCGATGTACCACGGGTTCGTCAGGATGGTGCGCACTGTGGTCGGCGTCCATTGGCCGCCCGTCTTTGTGACGATGCCGGCGTCGTTGAGGTACTTGGCGACATAGAGCAAGGACTGGTACTGCTCGTACAACTCGGCCATGCGACGGATGGCTTTGGCCTCCTCGGGGACGATGGAGAACGTCTTCGTTTCCTTTGACCACGAATAGCCGAAGGGGACGCGGCCACCGTTCCATTGACCGTCTGAGGCGCGGGAGAGCATGACGGCCGTGACGCGCTCGGCGGTGGTCTTGCGCTCCAGCTCGGCGAAGATCAGGATAATGCGCATCATGGCCTCACCGATGGCGGAGGAGGTGTCGAACTGTTCGTTCTTGGAGACGAAGGTGACACCGAGGGACTGCAGTTCATCGTGCATGGTGGCGAAGTCGATCAGATTGCGACTGATGCGGTCGATCTTCCAGACGACGAGGTGGGTAAACTCGCCGGTGCGGATGCGATCCATCATGGCCTGATATTCGGGGCGGTCGGTGTTCTTGGCTGAGTAGCCGGGGTCTTCAAACACGACGTAGTCGGTGATGCCCAGAACCAGCGTGACATAGGCAATCAGCTCGCGGCGCTGTACCTTGAGGGAGTCCTTATCGACCTGCCAGTGAGTAGAGACGCGAATATAGATGGCCGCCTTCTTCGCGGCCAGTTTCTCGGCGATGCGAGAAGCCATACGAAGTCCTCCTTTTTGGGATATTCCATAGGAACGTCCGACCAAAAATCCACGGACGTTCCGAGTATAACCGTAACCATACCGTAACCGTAACCTATACCGTAAACGTAACGTAACCGTTAGATATAGTTTTGGGGCACCGCTACCGCGATGCCCCGTATGTGTTTTTATTGCGAGACTGTTTTTGCGAAGCCTCTGGCCGCTGCTACAAGCCCCATCGTGCCATCCATCAGGGCGTCAATGCTGAGAGGCAAGACGCTGATGGAGCCATCAGGTGCGGGCTTCATGGAGGCTGTGTCCGCATAGGGAATGAGAGCCTCGAAGAAGCTGTTGGCCTCGGCGGGATCTCGCCCGTTGCTTTGGAGCTGGTGCCGGGTGACACGGGGCTCGGCCACCACGTCCGAGCGATGCTGCCCGATGGTGAACTTGAAGAGCTGGTACGGGCGGCCATCTCCGAGCGGAGCATACTGAACGATGATCTCACGGCCGATGGAGACGGCGCTGAAACCATCCATGACTTCGAGAGCGCCGATGAACTCGGTCACGTCGTCGGGGTCAACGCCTTTTGCGGCAGAGAAGCGGCCAATGAGTTCGCGGCTGGTAAAGACCTTGTGCGCGGAGGCTGAGTCGATGACCTCGAAGAGCAATTCGCCGTCGGCCAGCGTTGCGACGAGAGCCTTGCTGATGTTGCCTTTGTCGGAGAAACCCGCAAGGCCGGCGCGAACAAGGACGTCGATGATGTCGGCAGCCTGTCCTTCAGTGCGGTAGAAATGGTCGGCGCAGACCTCGTTGAGCTGCTCCGCGTTCCACGCCCTCACGATGGAGGCGACGCGGCGCAGATGCTTTGGGTCGGCGTCAGTCGGTGAAGCACCGGCAAGGGGGAGGGGCAGCCTGACGGCGACGCGGCCGGTGGGCGAGATGAACAGGTCAATGCGATACTCGCGCCCCACAGTATCGGTGAGGCTGACGCCTTGCCCGATGCAGACGAGGTTCGTGTAATCGCTGGGGATGTTGTCCAGACGTTCGACCTCCGAGCCGATTTCGGCAAAGAAGGCAGAACGTCCCAAGTCTTTGCCGAAGATCATGGTTAGTTCTCCTCTCGATATTTTTTGAGTACGGTCTCGACGATGGTACGGTCATCGGGCGAGGCCAGAGCGTACAGAGTGGCAAACTCGCGGACTTCTGCGGGGAGCGCCTCGTAGCGGTCATTGCTGAGGCCCAGCAGCCAGTCAACGGAAACGCCGAAGTAGCGGGCGAGCCGAACAACGTACTTGAGTTCTGGCTCACGGACGCCCTGAAGGTATCTCGACAGGGTGGGCGTCGAGACGTTGATCTCCGCGGCGATGTCCTTTGAATAGAGGCCCCTGCTTTCAATTAGGTCGCGCAGGTTCTTCTTGAAGGCGGTAAAATCGAGTTCGAGTTCCATGATGTTTCTCCTTTGCCAGCGTGATTGTTCGTATTAGCCATTGTAAAGCTCTTTGAGTGAAATCGCAAACATTTTTTGCGAGAAAACTGCAAAAAACTATTGACATTAGCCGCGTGGATAATTATAATAATCACATCAGTTAATTATCTTCAAAAAAAGATAGGCAGAAAGGGGTGAACATTATGAAACCACTCGAAATCAAGGGAGCCCGTGCAAGGCTTGGATTTACGCAGAAGTACATGGCAGAGAAACTCGGCCTCACGGAAGTCTCCTACGGGAGAAAAGAGAGAGGCGAAGTAGAGTTTACCTTGGACGAAGTCCCGGAGGTCGCCAGCCTGCTCACGTTGAACAACGCGCAGGTGAACGACTTTTTCTTCGACGGCAAGTTGCCAACTGGTTAATCGAGGCCATCATCGGTGTCGGTGTATATTTTTTTGCCCGATGATTAGCCACTTGGATAATTTCTCTTGCCACTACGGTAATTATAGGCGATTGGAGGCTCAGAAAAAATGGGACGTGACGCTACGAAAGCGGCGGGAAATCCGTGGTATCAAGCCAGAAAAAAGGCTGCTGAATATGACGACAGGCTATGTAGCCGTGAGAGCGCGGCTGAGCAGCTCGGAATGTCGGTGTCTTCACTGGCAGATGCAGAGCTGGGGAACACAAAGTTCATGCCGGTTGACAAGGCGGTGCTCATGGCCGACAGGTACAACGCCCCGTGGCTGCTGAACCACTACTGCCTGAACGAGTGCCCGATTGGATGCAGGCATTCGCTCTCCGATGAAGTGGTCGGCATCGACCGCGTGACGGTCAAGCTGCTGAAAAGCCTGAAGACCGAAAAGCTCGGAGATGTCAAGGACACGCTCCTTGACATCGCGGCAGACGGGAAAATCACCGAAGACGAGAAGCCGGCGCTTCAAGAGGTTTTGGCCTACCTCGATGATTTGGCAAAGACCGTGAGCGAGTTGAAGACCATCGGCGAGATGGCTCTGCACGAAGATGGTGATGCTCATGGAACAAAGTAGTCTGATGGCTATTCTCGCAGAAGAGTATGGCATCAAAAGCCCGCAGGAGCTTGCGGAGGCCATTCGGCGGATGAAACCGCTGGATCTGGCCCCGTTCTGCGCGACACCTGAGAAAACGAAGGAGGACAAAGCATCATGACCCGAATGGAACGGCGAAGAAGACGCCGCCGCATCTTGCGAATCAAGCTGGCAACCACAGCGGCCGTGCTGGCGCTGACCACGGCCAGCATCGTAGCCCTGACAGGGGGGGCGGCCGAAACGGCATCCGAACCCACACCGCAGCCGCCTGCGTTGCAGGCTGAGCCGGTTCTGCTGGTTGCAGAGCACGACAGTACATATCAGCCCGTCCAGATGACGGCCGAGCCCGTTCAGAAACCGGAACCCGTCGAGGAAGAGGACGAGAACGAGAAAATCGAGGCGGCTCTGCTGGAGCAAGGCTATCTGCATGAGGAAATTCCGCTGGACTTCGACCTGCAGTGCCACCTGATTGCGGTCTGCGAAGAGTACGGCGTCCCTCAGAGCGTGGCTCTGGGCGTCATTCAGGCCGAAAGCTCATTCACGGCTACGGCCTCGAACGGAAGTTGCTACGGCTATATGCAGATCAACAGCATCAACTCTGCATGGCTGGCCGAGAAAATCGGCGTCACGGATTTGACCGACCCATACCAGAATATCCGCTCTGGCGTGTTCATCCTGAGCGACCTGTACGGGAAGTACGGGGACTGGCACAAAGCCCTGATTTGTTACAACTACGGCGAGGGCGGCGCTCAGGAGCACGTCTTCAGCAAGGGCTACACGACCACGTCGTACAGCCGCACAGTGATGGAATATGCGGACGCATGGGCGGAGGTGCTGGCATGATCGACACGACGAAGCTGAACCCGGAGGAACTGGGTGACATCATCGTTGACGTCCAGAACGAAACCGGCTTCTGGTTTGATGTGGACGACATGGTTGCCATCATTCGGCACACCATCCGCAAGGCAGACCTGAACGGCAAGGACGAGGCGTATGTGCCGCTCCTGTTCAGGAACGAGCTGGAAGACCACGTGATGCGTGAGCGAATCAATGCGATTGGGAGGAGAAACTTATGTGCTCGATCTGTTTGCACAGCCCTTGCCTGAGCGGCTGTCCGAACGCGCCCGACCCGACGCCGGTGACGTATTGCCGTTCCTGCGGCGAACCGATTATCCCCGGCGACGAGTACGCCGACATCGACGGTGAGGCGTGGTGCGAGGGATGCTTGGATGACCTGCCGCTCTGCGTCCTGATCCCGAAGCTGGGGTGGGAGTGGAAAACGGTGCAGGAGGGTGAAAACGTCCAGTGCGTGGACTGTAAGTGCTGCGGAGACACCGAGCCGCTCCCAGTTGGAACGGAATACGGCGAGATCGACGGGGACGCCTTCTGCGAGGAATGCCTCGAAGACACTCCGCTCAGCGATCTGGTAGAGCGGTGCGGCCATGACTGGAAAACCGCGAGCGAGGAGGATATTCCCGATGGATATGACGGTTGAGGTTCCTGAACTGCCCGAACTGACCTTCGACGAGGCCAGCCACATCTACCGGCTGAACGGCGACATCATACCGAGCGTATCAAAGCTGATGGAGCCGCTGAAAGACCAGTGCTACGGCGGCATCAGCAAGCGGACGCTTGAGAACGCCGCCATCAAAGGCTCTGCGGTACATAACAGCATCGAGAACTGGATCAAGTTCGGCATCGACGATATTCCGTCGGAGCATCGCGGCTACTTCAACGGCTTCATGGAGTGGTGGAAGCAGTATAAACCGCGGGTTTTCGGCTCTGAGGTGCGCATCTACCACAAGCTGATGCGCTACGGCGGGACGATTGACCTGCTCTGCGAGATCGGCGGCCTGCTGGAGCTTATCGACTTCAAGACGACGTACACGCTGCTGGAAATGGCCTGCGGCGTCCAGCTTGAAGCCTACTCGCAGGCACTTATTTCCCACGGCATCACACCGCAAAGAAAGCACATCCTGCATCTGAAAAAGGACGGGAAGTGGTCGTTCCGCGAGTTCCCGGCCAAAGACCCCGCCAGATGCCGCGTAGTCGGGGCGCTGAAATGTCTGTACGACTATGAACAGTCTTACAAATAAACGAAAAGGAGTGTCAGTATGAACGACGCAAAGACCATCGGAAGCAATGCCCTTGTCCTTGACACCGCAGAAGAGAACGTGACCGTGATGAACGCTGAAGAGAGCAAGCTCGGCAAAGAAGTCAGCTTGATTGAGCAGCGGGCCGAAGCGGTTATCGTCGCCTCTGGGGCGGATTTCGAGGACGCTGGCCTGTTCCTGAAGCAGATCAAGCAGGCCCAGAAGCAGGTCAAGGACTATTGGGAGCCTCTCCGCGTGTCCGCCAAGAAGAGCTACGACGAGGTTCTGAACCACAGAAAGGAAATGATCGAGCCTCTGGAAAAGGCGGAGAAGATCGTCAAGACCAAGGTGAACGAGTACAGCGCGGAGCAGGAGCGCAAGCGCCGTGAGCAGGAGGAGGCCATGCGCCGACTGGCTCAGGCCGAGATCGACCGCCACCTGAATGAAGCTGCCGAAGCCGAGGCTAACGGTGACGCTGTTGGCGCAGAGTACGCTATGGCCGAAGCCGAGATGATGGAAGGGGTGTCCATCGCCGGTGGCGTCCAGCATCAGACGCCCAAGGTCAAGGGCATCTCCCAGAGCAAGACGTGGGAAATCTGCGAGTCCGAGTGCGACTGGTCTAAGGTTCCCGTGTCCCTCATTGGCATTGAGCTGCGCCCGGTCGATAAGGCTGCGGTGCTCCGCCTGATTAAGATGTCCAAGGGTCAGGTCGAGATCCCCGGTATCAAGTTCCGCGAAACCTACACCACCAGCGTCAGCACCCGGTAAAACCGGAGAATAACAGGAGGTCAACATGAGCAACGAAAACAAACTGAGCACGGCGCCCGCTGGGGCTGTGGCTCAGAAAACGGCCGGCGGGGGAGCCTTGAGCGTCTTCGCTGACGGCGCGAGCTTCAATACGGCTCTGCGCATGGCCCAGTGCCTTGCGTCGTCTACGGTAGTCCCCAAGGAGTACCACGGAAACGTCGGCAACTGCATGATCGCTATTGAGATGGCATCTCGCATCAACACCAGTCCGATGATGGTGATGCAGAACCTCTACATCGTCAACGGGCGCCCTGCGTGGTCGAGCCAGTGGATCATCGCCATGATTAACAGCAGCCGCCGGTACAAGACTGAGCTGCAGTTCGAGTTCGGCCGCGACAAAGCCGACGGCGGCCTGAGCTGCCGCGCTTGGGCGGAGGATTACTCCGGCCACAAGGTCTACGGCCCGAAAATCACGATGAATATGGCGAACGACGAAGGCTGGACGAGTAAAAACGGCAGCAAGTGGAAGACCATGCCCGACGTGATGATCCAGTACCGCGCCGCTTCGTTCTTCGGCCGCATGAACTGCCCCGATATGATTATGGGCATTTACAGTCAGGAGGAAGTCCTCGACATGGGCGAGCTTCCGACGGATGGCTTCGCTCTGGTGGTCGATCCCGCTACCGGCGAAGTGACCGAAGCCGAAAAGGACGAACCTATCACGCAGGATCAGCGCCAGACGCTTTTCAAGATGGCGACGAGCGCCTTTGGACAGGAAGCGAACGGCGTCCTGAAATCCCTGCTGGCCGCCGAGGGCTACGAGTCCACGGAGGGCCTGCCTACGTCTGTGTATCACCGCATCACCGAAAAGGTCATGGAAATGGCTCAGGAGAAGAAACCTGAACCCGAAGCTCCGCAGGAAGCCAGCGATACCGTTCCTGCCAGCGACCAGCCCGATTTCCCCGGTAAAGAGTGATGCGATCCGACGGCATAGCCGTCATACAGACAGGCAGGTGAGAAAATGGCATGGATCAGCGTACACGAAAGTATCGACGGGCCGAAGCTGCGGAATCTGTATAAGCAGCTCGGTTGCTCAAAGTTCGAGGCAACGGGCATCCTGAACTTCTTGTGGTTCTGGGGGCTTACGAACGCTGAGAGGGACGGGCTCATACTGTATGCAGAAAAAGAGGACATCGAGCGATACCTATACGGCGTCGGCGCAGGTTGTGTGCTCGATCCGAAGAAAATCGTGGATGCACTCTTCGATAGCGGCTGGCTCGACTGGTCGCCTCGCGGAATCTGCATCCACGACTGGGAGACTTGGCAAGCCCAATGGCAAAAGGCCAAAGATGCCCGAGAGCGCGACGCTGCCCGCAAGCGCGAGAGTCGGCGGAACAGCAAAGCGGCGGCCCAAAATGAGGAAAAGGCGGACGCGGTGAAGGACGGTCACACGGACGGTCCCGCGGACGGCGAGGAAAAGCAGCTTAAAATCGACGAGGGAGAGGCTCCCACAGCCGAAAACGCACCGACCGAGCCTCCTGAACCGCCGAAGCCCCCTGCGGAACCGGCAACGCCAAAGTACACGCCGACCTTCGACGAGTTCTGGGACGCATACCCGAAAAAGGCTGAGAAAGGCAACGCCTTCAAGAAGTATCAGGCCCGCATCCATGAGGGCTTCTCCCCGGAGGAGCTGCTGATGGCCGCTCGGAACTATGCGACCCAGTGCAAGAGGCTCGGCACCGAGAAGCAGTACATCAAGCACCCGAAGACGTTCCTGAGCGACAGCCGGCCGTTCCTTGACTATCTGCCAGATAAGAAGAAGGCCCAGCCGCCCGAGGACGCGGTGCCCGACAACAAAAATCCGTTTGCGGAATACGGGGAGGAATGACAAATGCAAGGATTTGACCCGCAGACCATGTTGCCCCGTATTGCCGCCCAAGGGCTTGAACGGCAGGAGATCCGCCCCGGCGATTGGTTCGACGATGACGGAATGCTCATGTGCGGGAAGTGCGGTGAGCCGAGGCAGGGGATGGTGACGGTGTCCGCTCCGATGGAGGGCAACCCCGAGAACAAGATGACGTTCAAGGCCACCCGTTCCTGCAAGTGCGACCGAGACAAGGAGGCTGCCGAGAAGCAGGCAGAGCAGAACAAAAAGGACATGGAGCGTGTTGCCCGTCTGAAAAAGGCAAGCCTCATGGATGAAAAGCTCCGCGAGGCATCCTTCGACAGCTTCCAAGTCACGAAGTACAACGCCCGAAATCTGAAGCTGTGCCGCCGATACGCTGAGGCGTTCGACGAGATGGTGTCCAAAAATCAGGGTTTGATTTTCTGGGGAAGCGTTGGTACGGGTAAGAGTTTTGCGGCTGCCTGTATCGCCAACCACCTGTTGAACCGCGGCGTCCCCGTGATGATGACCTCCCTTGTGAAGCTGCTGGAGCTCATTCAGGGCGGCGAGGAGAAGGAGAGCGACATCATCGCCCGGATGAACAGCGCGAAGCTGGTCATCTTCGACGATCTGGGTGCCGAGCGCAACACCGATTATGCGCTTGAGAAGATTTACAACATCATCGACAGCCGGTATCGGCGGAAGCTCCCGATGCTCCTGACCACGAACCTGACCATCGACGAGATGAAGGACGAGGAGGACAGACGGTACAGCCGCATTTATGACCGCATCTTCGAGACCTGCTACTCGATGCAGTTCACCGGCCCGAGTTGGCGGAAGAAGGAAGCCAGCCGGCGGTTCACGGAGATGGAGAAGCTGTTCGATGTTGACTGAAAGGAGAAGCCACATGGAAATGAAGCAGAGGGTGCAGCGCCTTATCGCTGACATCGAGAGGGCTTGCATCAAGTACAAGCTGAACATGACGATTTACGACGGGAAGCTCGCATTTGTCGATCAGGAAAGCCGCCACATCGTCGCAACGTGGGGTCCGCAGTTCAAACTCAACGAGGAGTCTGAACATGGCGGGCAGTAAAGAGGTCTTCTATCTCAAGATCGGGAGTGAGGCCGACCGCGTGACGGTCGCCTCCATCCTGTTCCGAAACGGGTATTCCGTCCAGCCTGTGAAGCAGAAGAAGGACGGGAGAAGCAACGAATACCTCGTCAAATATTGGATTGGCGAGACGATGGTGGAGGGGGCGGAGATACCGAAATGAAATTGAAGTTTTCCGTCCTTGGAGAGCCGGCGGGCAAAGGCAGACCGCGATTCCGAAATGCCGGCGCGTTTGTTCAGACCTACACACCGGAGAAGACGGTCAACTATGAGAACCTCGTCAGGCTCGAATACCGCCGTCAATGCAACGACTTCAAGTTCCCCAAGGACACACCGCTGGATGTGCGCATCACAGCGTACTACGGCATCCCAAAAAGCGTCAGCAAAAAGAAAGCGCAGCTCATGCGCGAGCGGAAAATCAGACCGATGAAGAAGCCTGACTTCGACAACATCGGCAAAATCGTGTGTGACTCCCTGAACGACATCGCCTATCACGATGACGCCCAGATCGTAGACGCACAGGTAAGAAAGTTCTTCAGCGACGACCCGAGGGTTGTCGTGACAATTCAGGAAGCAGAATAGGAGGCAATCATGAAGAAACTCGCAAAACTCAGCCCCGGCCGAATCTTCAACTTCGCCGGTGAACAGTTCGTTGTTCTGGAGCAGCGTGACGGCGCCGCGTTTGTCCTGCTGGCTCAGAGCAAGGAGTCCTGCCCGTTCAACGACAAGGACAATGCGGAGAATCGCAACGACTACACCCGCTCCACCTTGAAGGAGCGCATCGACAAGTGGGTGGAGACCCTGCCTCGCACCTCGAAGGAGGCCGCGGCCATTCTCCCGTTTGAGGTGGATCTGAGCTGCACCGACCGTAGCAAGAGCTACGGCACCATCACAGTCAAGGCGGCACCCCTGACGCTTTGGCAGTACGGCCAGTTCAAGGAGTTGATCCCGCTGAACGAGGATGACTGGTACTGGCTCGTCACGCCTTGGGCGTGTCGGTGGCTCCGCTCCCCGAGCACCAGCAACGCCAGCGGCGTGTGGTACGTCAACTCCGGCGGCGGCTACTGCGGCAACGCATCCCGCTCGTACGGCATCCGCCCCGCTTTGCTTCTTAACTCTGACCTCTTGGTCTCTTTGGACGACGAGGTTGAGGATGATTGCTGCGGCGAATGCGACTGCTGCGGCGGCAAGGGCCTGCCCAGCCTCGACGGCATCAGTACGGCGACGCTGCTGGAGGAGATCCAGCGCAGAGCGATGCGGGCCGGCTCGGTCTTCATGGGTGAGGATGGGACGGACGAATGAGAGATCTGGAGTTTAGCGGCTATTGGGAAGGAGAAGCCGTGTACTCGTGCGACTGCTGTGGCAAGGACGTTTCGTTCCCGTTCGATAGCGAGGACATCGACTCGAAGGCCCACCGGAAAGAGCTGCGAGAGCGGCTCGGATGGATCACGACAAAGGTGGATGGCGAGTGGCACGACTTCTGCTGTGAAGCCTGCCGAAATAAGTACATCCGAGACACGACAAAATGAAGGAGGAAAATACTATGAGCAAGGACTATTCTCTGTCCCTGAGAGGCGAGGCTTTCAACAGCCTGTGCGCTGACTTCGACACCACGCTCCGCGACGTGCTGGCTGGCATGATCGAGACGGAGCAGAACACCGGCGAGATCAACATTAAGGTCAAAATCACCCTCACCGATGACTCGGCCCCTGACTACACCGTGGCTGGCGGCCATCAGACCAGAGAGGTGACGAAGCCGAAGTTCGACCACACCGTCGCCTACGTCATCCAGCGCAAGGAGAAGAAGAGCGGCAGCTTCTCCGGTAACTTCGAGCTGGTCTTCGATAAGGCCAGTGGACAGTATTTCTACCGCGACATCGACAACGGCCAGACCACGCTCTTTGATGGTGACGGCGATTCTGCTGACTTCGCCAACACCCAATATGACGTCGTTGACGAAGGGCCCAGAGGGCTTCCTGCGGCCTCAGAGAGCCACGTAATCAACGGGGAGGAAGTTGCACCCGCAGACGCAGAGGATGCCACTCCTGACGCTGCTGGCGAGTTTGAGGAGGAAACCATCGACCCCGCGCATGATCCGTCCAAGCCATTCGGCTGGCTCCGCCAGTTCATCGGCGAGACGATGAACGTCACCGAGGCGATGGGCAACTACACCGTCCGTACGCAGGGCAACAAGGTCGTCCTGTCCTCTGCGACCAGCCCCGAAAACCCGTTCTACTGCTCTGCTGAGAAGCTAAGTCCCCATGTCGGTCACGCCGTCGTGTGCGTCGGCTATGGCGATGACGAGATCGTGAACATCTCCATTGAGTGTGAGGATTGCAGCGAGGTTCTGTTCGACATCGACTCTCCCCATGTCGGCATGGAGGGTGCCGCCGAGGAAGAGGCTTCGGGCGAAGAGGAGCCGACCGAGGAGACGGATGCGACCGACGATTCCGCAGAGGAAGAGCCTGTCACCGAGGAGCCTGCTGACGAGAACGAGCCCAACGGCTACGAGTACGACGAACCCGAGGCGTAACGAACCGCGATTTGAGCAGAGAGGAGGGCTGGCATGAAAAGCCCAATCGACATAGTGCGAGGCAGGATCGTTGACATCGACAAGCACGGCATCGTGACCATCAAGGCCCGCTACGACGACTGGCCGATGCTCCTGAAGCGCGAGTACAAGGAGTGCAATATCCAGATGATCGACAGCCGCCCGCTGTCCGATAAGCAGAGGCGCACCTGTTACAAGCTCATTCGAGAGATCTCGAACTACACCGGAATGGGGCTTGACCCGACCAAGGAGTACATGAAGCTGAAGTTCATCGCAGAAGACCTGCAGGAGACGGCTGACCAGATGTTCTCCCTGAGCAACGCCCCTATGAGCCTTGTGTGTGCGTTCCAGCGGTTTTTGGTGCGGTTCATCCTCGACTGGGACATTCCGTGCAGCTTCTCTCTGCTCGATTTCGTGGATGATGTTCAGGACTATGTGTACGCTTGCTTGGTGAGTAAGAAGTGTTGCATCTGCGGGAAACCGTGCGACCTGCACCACGTCGATCATGTCGGCGCGGGCCGCGACCGCGAGGAGATCATTCACGAGGGAATGGAGGTGCTCCCGCTTTGCAGGGGGCACCATTCCGAAGTCCACGTGATAGGGTGGCTGACGTTCCAGAAGAAGCACCACCTCACGAGAGGCGTCCTGCTGGATAAGCACCTGTGCAAGCTATACAGACTGAAACGAAAGGAAGAAACCGAGAATGCTGAACAAGATAATCTTGATGGGCAGATTGACCCGTGACCCCGAACTGCGGCGCACCGGAAGCGGGACGGCCGTGACCTCGTTTGCGCTGGCCGTTGACCGCGACTTCAAGGGGCAGGGGGGTGAGAAAGAGACGGACTTCATCGACGTGGTCGCGTGGAGAAACGCCGCCGAGTTCGTGAGCAAGTATTTCACGAAGGGGCGCATGGCCGTTGTGGAAGGTCGGCTCCAGATCCGCGACTGGAAGGACAAGGAGGGCAATAACCGTCGCAGTGCGGAGGTCGTGGCCGACAACGTCTATTTCGGGGACAGCAACAAGGACGGCGGTAATCGGTCTGGAGGCGGAAGCTACGGTGGCAGCTACGACAACAGCTACCAGCAGCCCAGCGGAGATTTTTCCGAGATTCCCGATGACGACGCCGGTGAACTGCCGTTCTGACAGGAGAATGCGCGATGGAACGACAAATTATCCGCTACCAAGGTGAACTGTGGAGCGAGATACCGGGGCATCACGGAAAATACTTCGCATCAAGAAACGGGCAAATCTTGTCGCTTGCTAAGAGCCAAAGCAAACCAAGGGTTTTGCGACAGATAAGAGATGGCGAATACCTTCATGTCTTCCTATACGACGGAACGAGGGAGAAGCTGCGGGTACATAGAGCCGTCCTCTTAGCGTGGGATAGAGAGCCGCTTCCTGATGAAGAATGCCGACATCTTAACGACTGCCACGATGACAATAGGCTGGAAAACCTTTGTTGGGGAAGTAGGCAGGAAAACGTTGATGACAAGAGAGCCAACGACAAAATGCCAGTCGGTGAACGCTCAGGGACGCATAAGTTGACAGAGGCCGAAGTGCTTGAAATCAGGAAGGCGCGGGGTACAGCCTCACTCAGAGAGCTTGGCGCAAAATACGGCGTGTCGCATACTGCGATAAGGCGAGCGATGCTTGGCATTAAGTGGGGTTATTTAGAGGAGGGGTTACGTTGATAAAGACGAAAATAGAATGGAGCGATTCGACGTGGTCGCCAGTCACGGGCTGCTATCATACCTGCCCGTATTGCTATGCCAGATCGACCGCAAACCGCTTCAAGGGCTGCGACTGCGCGGCCGGTGGGGAGACCGACGAGAACGTGGTGTACCTGGAGGAACGGCTGACTGTTACCAGCAAGGACGGCGTCGTCCGAAATGCGGCGTACCCCTTCGGCTTCACGCCGACGTTCCACGAGTACCGCCTCAACGACCCGTTGACGAAGGGGTTCGGCAAGACGGTTTTCGTCTGCTCAATGGCCGACCTCTTCGGGCCTTGGATTCCCGACAACTGGATCGTCAAGGTGTTCGAAGCCTGCAAGGCAGCTCCCAATCACCGCTACCTGTTTCTCACCAAGAACCCGGCCCGATACATCGACCTCTGCAATGCCGGCCTGCTACCACTTGAGGATAACTTCTGGTACGGCTCTACGGTCACTGACGATGGGATGCCGATGTTCTACGCGGACAAGCTGCACACCTTCGTCAGCGCGGAGCCGCTTCTCGGTTCGCTCACTGAAAAGATGCACGGCGATCCGCTCGAATTTATGGACTGGATCATCCTCGGCGCTGAGACCGGCAACCGCAAGGACAAGGCCGTTCCGAAGCGCGAGTGGATCGAGGAGATCGTTGAGTACGCCAAGAAGCTCGGCAAGCCGGTCTTCATGAAGGACAGCATGAAGCCAATTTGGGGCGACGACATTATCACAGAGTTTCCGTGGAGCGAGTGAAAGGAAAAGACGATGACCAATGATGTGAAGATTTTTGCAAAGACCATCGAGCAGGAAGCGACGGAGCAGATCGAGAAGCTGTCCCACCATCCCGTGAGTGACGGCTCCAAGGTGCGGATCATGCCCGACGTTCACGCCGGCGCTGGGTGTACCATCGGAACGACGATGACCATTCACGACCGCGTCTGCCCGAACCTCGTGGGCGTGGACATCGGCTGCGGTATGCTGGCCGTCAAGCTGGGGCGGGTGAGGCTCGACCTTGACGAGATGGATAAAGCCATCCGCTGGAATGTGCCGGCCGGGTTCTGCACCCACAACTACCCAAAGGAGTGGTTCGACCTGAGCGGCCTGAAATGCGTCGGCATCGACAACAGCCGTGCGCTCCTCAGCATCGGGACGCTCGGCGGTGGCAATCACTTCATCGAGGTTGACAAGGATAAGAGTGGCGGCCTCTGGCTGGTGATCCACACCGGCAGCCGAAAGCTCGGCCTTGAGGTGGCGAACTGGCATCAGCACAGAGCGATGGAGGCCATGACGAAGCCCACCAGCGGGGAAATCAGCCGTGTCGTCGCCGAGTACAAGGCTGCTGGCCGACAGAAGGAAATCGCCGGTGCGCTGGAAGAACTGAGAAAGCAGCACAGCGACTTCGGAGTACCCGACCTCGCGTACCTGACCGGCGAGCTGATGGATGACTACCTGAACGACATGGAAATCATCCAGCGTTACGCGGACGCCAACCGTCAGGCCATCGCAAAGGCCATCCTGAAAGCTATGCACATCGTCCCGCAGGAGCAGTTTACGACCGTGCACAACTACATTGACCACGAGAGCATGATCCTGCGGAAAGGCGCTGTGTCTGCCAAGAAGGGCGAGCGCCTGATTATTCCGATGAATATGCGCGACGGTTCTCTGATCTGCGTCGGCAAGGGCAACGACGATTGGAACCAGTCGGCACCGCATGGAGCTGGCCGCCTGATGTCCCGTAGCAAAGCCCGAGAGTCTATTTCTCTCGGAGCATACCGCGAGACGATGCGGAATGTGCATAGCTCCTGCATCAGCTACGACACCATCGACGAGGCGCCGTTCGCCTACAAGGACATGAAGGAGATCATGGGCTGCATCGGCCCGACCTGCGACGTGCTGGAGATTATCAAGCCCATCTACAACTTCAAAGCATCGTCATAAGGAGGGATAGTCATGGGAAAGAACGGATACCTGCAACGGCAGAGGAACACGGTCAACGTCTACCGGCAGGCTGAGAAAGAGACGTACATCCAGTTTATGACCGATACGCTCATTCTCACCTTGAACGACCCAGCCGTCATGGGGAAGGATGTCTTCGGCGAGAAGCGCATCCGCCGTGTGGTGGAGGCGTGGGGCAAGGTCTTCGACAAGTACCACGGCGCTCTGGAAAAGGGCGACGAGCAGGACTATTGGCAGATCAAGATGGACATGAACCTGAAGGGCATCCTCGGAGAGAAGGACTTTGAACCCTTTGAGAAGAGGTATGAGTGGGTCAAGCAGGCGTAAGCCTCGCGGGGCCAGAGCGAAAGTGAGGTGAACGGGGCTTCCGAACTCTATGAACGAGGAAAAACACTACAACGTCGAGGCCGTCAAGCAACGGCTGATAGACCTCCGTGATCTGAGGCGCGAAATCGAAAATCAGTCCGAGAGGCTGGAGCGGTTGGAGACGAAGCTGGTAGGCGTGGGAGCCCAAGCCCTCACGGATATGCCAAAATCGCCAAGCCCATCCAACGACCGCATCTCAGACTTGATGCAGCAGAAGTTCGACCTTGAGGAAGACATCCGGGCGACGCTGGAACACAGACGGCGGGAGAGGATGTTCTTCGAGAAAATCATCCGTCGGCTGAAACGCTCCGACGAGCGAGCTGTCATCCGAAGCCGATACCTCGACGGGGCAAGCTGGGGCGATGTGGTGGATCTGCTGTACGGGGACGAGGAGGATCTGTTGGAACGGGAGGATATGTACCGCAAGCGGGTGTTCAAACTCCACGGCAGAGCTTTATTGAGCATGGCCCAGTACATCGAAGATAACGGCCTGATGTGGAACCCCGACGACTACGACGAAACTGAATAGGAAACCGAGAGCAGGCTTTGCGGCCTGCTCTTTTTCTGGCTGCTGACAACATTAACGGAATGATTTATGATTATGGAAATAATATAGAAAAATTAACGTAAATCTATTGACTTAGGTAGGTAACGCAGTATAATATACTCATAAGATAACCAGATGGATAATTTGAGATAACCAGTAGGAGGAAATAACGATGACCAGATTTCAGATGGAACTCAGCGGAAAGCTCGGCCAGTTTTGGCAGAATGAAGCCCAGAAGGAACTTGAGCGCATGAAGTCCGACTTGGACTCGTGCAAGATTACCATTGACGCCGACGGCGTTGCCCGCAACAGCATTGGCCGTGCGCTGGCTGACGATATGCTCGAAAAGGTTGAGCTGGTCGCTCCTGACTGCGTGAACGTGTCCGCCACTCGCGCCACCTACGCAGCAGAAGTGCGGGAGGCCCTGAAAGGTTACGCCAGCCGGCAGCCCAACGACGAAGAGATGCACGAAATGAGGTCGGCTTTCGGCACCGGAACTACGGTGGTCGATGTCCTGAGCGGACGGAGGTATGCGGTATGAAAAATGGCGGGTGGGTCCGGTGGAGACATTGGACGGAGAGTGGGCTGGTTGCGTTCGGGCAGATGCCTATCCGAGATGTCGGGCGGGAGCTTCAGAAGTTTGAGGCTGAAGCCATCAAGGTCCTGAAAGAGACCGGCGCAGATCACGTCTTGTACGGCGTGAAAGAATACGACAGCGATGGGGATCTCGACACGGTCCGCTTCTATCTTGAACCGATGTCGGAGCAGGAGTTCGAGGATCGCGTTGTGAAGAACAGCGCAGGGATGACGGTCTATGCCGTACATAAGAGATAAGGAGGAATGCGAAATGAAACTGAAGGACATGGTGGAACTGTTGTCAAACAACGATGCCTGCGTGGTACTGAAGGTGAAAGACGGGCAGGAAATGAACCTGATCTCGCTCGGCTGCTTCAATGGAGATGAAGTGATGGTGCGCCTGACGAAAGGAAGAGATGTGACCTGCACGTTGTTCCGAAAGAACGGCAAGAGCTTCTCGTGGCACTGGGGAGCAAGCGGGTTTACGCTGGTCACAGATCAGGTGTGGCGAATGGGCCAGCTCATTCAGAGTTGTATCGAGAATGACTTCGGCATCAAGTGTAAGTATTGAGGAGGGAGAAGACATGATTCTGAAAGTCCGGGACGAGCAGGATTTCAACCTGACCATGAAGCAGAACATCGACTGCGAGAAGGGTGTCATTGAGCTACTCGTGACCGCGTGGGACAAGGTGGCCCACACGACAGAGACGCGAGTCTTCTCCGCTGAGAAGTTCCGCGATGCTCTCGACTATTACCGCCAGAAGGAAGTGGAGATGTTCAACGAAGCGGAGGCACCCCAGCAGAAAAGAGAGTTCCGCGTGAAGACGCCGCTGGGCGAGCTGCGCATCCAAGCAAAGCACGGCGGCGGGGATATTCTGACTGACTATCCCGGCGTGTATGTGGACCTGATCCGTGAGGGACGCGACCCAGAGATGATCGCCTGCGTCGAATATGACAGCCACGACGGCAGGATGCTGACGACCGTGTATGACATTGGGCATGACGAACCGACTGTCATCCATTACTACGATTTGGACGAGGAGGAAGAAGCATGAGCAGACGCCTGACAAAAGAACTGATACTGCAGTGGCTCAAGGAGGCTGGCGGCTGGGAGGCAGGGCACAACGAGCTCTTCGAGTACAAGCACTGGAGCCTCGGCATTCACAAGGAGGACGACAGCTACCAGCCGTTCACATTCGGGGTTGCTGGGCACCACAAGGGAACGGCGGAAACCATCTGCAGGCGCTATCGGAGCATTGAGGAGGCCATGTTGCACGTGGTCAACGGCTTCAATGAAAATGCCAACGTCCGAAACCCGTATGCGTCGCTTGATGAAGCGATGAACGACACGCTTGGCTGGCTGGCGCGGGTCAACACCAAGATCAGTTACCTGTACCGCGACGCCGACAACTACAAGATGCGTCACGAGGTTGTGATTGCCGGCAGCATGAGCGAGGAACAGGAAAAAGCCATCGAGGACAGCCTTGATGAAGGCGTTTACTTCATCCCGTCGCAGGTTGGTTTGCCTGATGACCGCTTTGGCAGCGTCACCGCGGCAGACCACCCGTGGTTTGAATGGGTAGGTGTTGAGCCTACTGCAGACCGACCGACGCTTCATGTGACGGCTGAGGAGTTGACGGCCAAGTTCGTAGACGCTGCGAACGGATGGACGGAGTCCGTGGACGCGCCAGCGGACGGTCTGCGCCCGTACAGCGTGACAGTCCGAGAAACGCTGTCCAGAAGCGTGATTATCTGGGCTGACAGCCACGAAGGGGCAGAGGAAAAGGCGGCTGACCTGAGTAACGACGGAACCATCAGCCTGACAGATCAGGACTTCATCGACCGAGAGATTGAGTGTAACGGCGTGGCCGGGGCATACGATCTGAGCACATTCAAGCAGTACGGCAAGGAGGAGTGAATATGGCATACGAAATTGAACTGCACTACGGCTTCGAGAGAAGCCACGATACCTACGAAACCTACCACGCTTTCGAGGTGACAGACATCGAAGAAGAGGCGGATGACGCCGCCATCGAAGCGAAGCTCGCTGACCTGCTCGACTGCAGCCCGGACGACGAGGACTTCGACTGCAAATCCATGCGCATCACCCTGCCCGAGAGAACGGTGGAGCGCATCCGAGCGGAGGGCTATGCGGCCGGTAGAGTCGGCATACTGGCCCAGATGATTGAGGGGCCGTGGAACAACGACGCCTGCAAGGGTTATGCCATCATGGCAATGGAACGTGCTGGCCTTGACCCTGAGACAATCCGCAAGGTCAGCGGTGCGATGACCGACTGCTTCGACGATACCACGGTCGCAGAGGCCGGCCGGTACTACGTGAAAGGGGCGGTTCGATGAACGACGAGACTACACGGATCGCCGAACGGTACGGCATCACCGATAAGTGCGCGTCGCTTGAGCAAGACTTAATGAACATTGACGGTGTGACCAGCGTTGAGTTTGACCTGAACGGGTTCCTTGATGACATTCATCAGGTAATCGGTCTGGTTGGGTACGATTTCCGCATCGTCACAAGAAAGCTGCGGCTCGCAGTTGACGTGGTGAACACGGCGTATCTGCATGGACTCGAAGAGTCTGGCGACAGGATCGAGGACTACGGTGAGCACCTGTACCTCGTTTTCAACTGCGGCCCGAGCTGGCCGAAGAAAGGACAAGTTGAAGCATGAGTGACTATGAGAAGTTCCAACTGCAGTGGATGATCGACCACGGGCATTCTCTGCGTGAGCTGATGGAGGAGCTGCAAAGCCTTCAGTACGACGACCCCGAGGACAGCGACCAGATTTCAACCCCGATCACGGAACTGTTCGAGAGGTGGGAGCAGGACAGAGGGTTCGGGTCTGAAATCTGGCCTTGCGAAGCCGAGTACGAGGGCTGCGAGGGCAAAGACGCGGCTGGTGGGAAAATCATTCTGCTTTTCAGCGACGATGACGGCGTGTTCGACACGGCTTTGTATCGCGTCAGAAACTACGACGGCCACAGGTTCGCGCAGAGCCTCGGGAACGCAGAGATGAAGTGGAGGCACAGTGAAGATGAATACTTTGACTTTGTGCTTACTTCGCTCCGAGAGGACGGGTACGACATCGAGGAGATAGAGGATTACGAAGTATTCGACATGGGCATATAGGAGGAGACCCGGAATGAACCAGTCAAAGTATATCTACCTGCTGGCCGGCCCGTCTGGCTCAGGCAAATCCAGCGTTGCCCGCAAAATAACAGAGTGGTACGGCTTCAAAGAGGTGTGGTCGTACACCGAACGTCCGCCTCGATACGCTGGAGAGCCGGGTCACATCTTCGTGACACCGGAAGAGTTCGACGCCGCTGGCCCGATGTGCGCGTTCACGCTCTACAACGGCTACCGCTACGGGGTGCCACAGTCGGAGATTGACAGCAGCCTTCTGTACGTCATTGACCCCGCTGGCATCGAATACATGAAAAACCACTATGCAGGAAGCAAGGGTATTACGGTAATCGGGATATGGGCGCCCGAAGAAGTGAGAAGGGAGCGCATGATTTCCAGAGGCGACGCCCCTGCGATGGTAGATGAACGCCTGCGTATCGACGCAGAAGAGTTCAAAACGCTGCACCTCATGTCGGATGTGTGGCTCCGTAACATGGATTTGGACGTTACGGCTGAAATGGTGAGCGCCTATATTTTTGCAAAGGAGAAGAAGGCATGAGCAGAACGAAGATCGAGCGGCGCTACCGCAAGATGCAGGCCGACGCGAAGGCGTTCGGCGCGGAGCTTCTGACCGAGGAGAGCATTTTCATTGACGATGACCACCTCGATTGCGTGTGGTACGGCGGCCATATCGGCGGCCTGAGATACAAGGGCTATGAGGTGTCCGTCGAGGTACATGGTGACGTCGAGATTACCGGCTTCATGAATGGCCGCGATTTCCTATATAAGAACAAGCAGAACACCGGCGCGATGAACATGGCGGCATCTGACACTCTGAGGACTACCTTCAAGAGCGACGCGGAGCTGTGGGACGCCCTCAACGCAGACGAAGAGGCCGAGAATAAGGTGGCCTTTGAGAACAATAGCTGGATCGAGGCATTTGTGAAAGACCCAGAGGGACATTGGCACGGGTCGAGCGTC
>UMCP01058897.1_pt1 | contig 27864 bp, 19 predicted proteins | sample 1964261 | NCBI WGS metagenome assembly UMCP01 (sample SAMEA4835971, study PRJEB28245) | human gut metagenome | biome: gut microbiome; material: fecal sample | place: Denmark | collected 2008
ATCGCCGCTGCCAGTTGCATGCAGGCAGCCGGCGGACTGGACCTGATGGTGAAATGGGCGGAAAAATTGCTGCGCAAGAATCCCTCCAAGATTACGCTCCTAAGCCCGTTGGTTACTTATATCTTCACATTTATTGCGGGAACGGGACATGTGGCTTATTCGGTCCTTCCCGTGATAGCGGAAGTGGCAACGGAAACGAAGATACGTCCCGAACGGCCGTTGGGGATTGCTGTGATCGCGTCTCAGCAGGCAATTACGGCCAGCCCGATCTCGGCGGCAACCGTAGCATTGCTCAGTATGTTGTCGGGACATAATATATCATTGATGGACATTCTGATGATCTCCGTTCCCTGCACGTTGATCGGTGTCCTGGCAGGAGCATTCTGCTCGCTACATGTCGGAAAGGAACTGGCGGAAGACCCCGAATACCTGCGCCGTGTCGCAAACGAGGAGTTCACAAGTGACAAATATAGGGCGAAAGGAGTCGAAAACCATCATGCAGCCCTCCTGTCGGTGATTATATTCATAGCAGCGACAATCGGTATCGTCCTGTTCGGCTCGATGACAGAACTGCGCCCTTGGTTCAGCCTGCCCGATGGCAGTCTCCGACAAATGCAGATGGCGCATATCATCGAGATTCTGATGCTCTCGGCCGCCGCCCTTATCCTGCTCGTCACCCGGACAGACGGGATAAAAGCCGTACAAGGTTCCGTCTTCTCCGCCGGTATGCAAGCGGTCGTCGCGATTTTCGGTATCGCCTGGATGGGTGATACCTTTATCGGTGGGAACATGGCGGAACTGAAAGGCTCGATCGAACATATCGTAACAGAAATGCCATGGCTTTTCGGTCTGGCCCTGTTCGTGATGTCCATACTTTTGTTCAGCCAGGCAGCAACCATCCGTGCCATGTTGCCGTTAGGAATCGCCCTCGGAATCTCTCCTTATATGCTAATCGCCCTTTTCCCGGCAGTCAATGGCTACTTCTTCATTCCCAACTATCCGACCGTGGTCGCCGCCATCAACTTCGACCGTACCGGAACGACGCATATCGGCAAATATGTCCTAAACCATTCGTTCATGATGCCGGGACTGGTCGCTACCGGAGTGTCGGTGGCGTTGGGACTGTTGATGATCCAGTTGTTTTAATGTAGAGATCTTTTGTCACTTCCAAGCGATATCAAACATCAAAGGTTATGACAAAAGTACTTCCCTTGCCGACTTCGCTGTCCACACGAATCGTGCCGCCATGGGCTTCGACAAAGTCTTTACTGATGGCAAGACCGAGGCCGCTTCCCTGTACTTTCGTGCCGGGAACGCGGAAATAACGGTCAAAGATACTCTGATGGTAACGCGGGTCAATTCCTTTCCCAAAGTCCTGCACGAATATTTCCACTTTCTTGTCCACCTGATGCGCACCGATAACGATACGGCCATTCTCCGGCGTGTAGTGGATGGCGTTGGAAAGGAGGTTCGTGAGTACCCAGGCGATCTTCTCACTGTCTACAAAGAGCTTGGATATTTTTTCAGGATACTCCACTTCGATATGGCAATTGAAGCGCTCCGCCTGCACACGGTTCGCCTTGATCGCATAATCGATCAGTTCAATCGGCTTCGTGATCTTCGGATTCAGTTGCAACTTGCCTGCCTCCACTTGTGTCATTTTCAACAATTCACCGGTAATTTCGAGCAGGCGGTCGCTGCTTTCTCGAATACTTCCGGCAAGCGCGATCTGCTCATCGTTCATATCTCCTATACGTTTATCCTCCAGCAATTTGAGACTCATAAGAATAGCAGAGATCGGGGTTTTCAATTCATGGGAAATAGTAGAGATAAAAGTCGTCTTGGCAGAGTCTAACTCTTTGAACTCGGTAATATTTTTCAGGAGGATCACATCGCCCACATACTCTGTCTCACGTCCATCGCCATCCATCACATGGATCGGGATATATTTGGCCTGAAAATAGCTTTCCTTATCATCTGCATAGATCTTTAAGGGCTCCTTTTTCTTGTCGTGCTGTATCAGTTCGCGTACCAGCCGGCGCAGCAAGTCGTTTTTCAACGCCAGTTCGGTAGCAGACTTTCCCATCACATTCTCACGTTTCAGATTCAGGATGGTGAGCGCCTCATCATTAGCAAAAAGAATGGAACGGTCCCGATCGAGCCCGATTATCGGTTCAGTGATGCTGTTGACAATCGCTTCAATATATTTTTTGGCCTGGATAATGTCAGCCAACGTGCTCTTCCTGTATTCCGTCAAGCGTTCCGCCATCCGGTTGAACGAGGAGGCAACTTCGGCAAACTCCTGGTTATCGCCCAAGTCGAGTCTCTTTTCGTAATTGTGGTTAGCAATCTCCAAGATCCCGTCGGTCAGTTTACGGATCGGCGACGTAATGGAACGGGGCAAGCGGATCAGGAAAGCAAAAGCAATCAGGACACAAGCCACCGCGATAATGCAAATCCATAACAATGCTTGGTCCGCCGTACGCTCGGCTACCTTGCTTTTCCGGTAGATCGTCGCCATATTCAGACTCATGATATCGTTAAGTGCCATCCTGACACGCTGTATAGTCGTATCGTTCAGGTCCCGGTGCATCGCCTCATATTGTGCGACCAGATGCGCCGTCGCCACATTCTCGTCGATCTCCGTGATATTCTTTTGCTGCAAATCCAGGTTCTTTTCAAACTCCGCACGTGCCTGCGGATCGTTCTTGATCCGTTCGAGGGCATCCAACATCCGGCGAGAATAAAGAAGCGAATTATAATTATCCGCCAAGATATTCTGCGTGTCGGAAGACATATCCGTAATATTCTGCACAGCCAGCCCGCCCAGCAGAACGATCATCGTAAACAAAAGGCCGATCCCGAAGGTCAGTTTCGTTTTTATTTTCAGTCTTAAGAACTTATCCATACGCTTATGCTATTATTATCTGGTCAATATTCAACTGCAACAAACTGTCCAGCAACGTCCTGTATCAGAAAACCGACAGCACCTGGTACGACTCGTCTACACCGGCAGTCATACCGATGCAGACTTTGAATGTGCATCTTCCAACCGGGGATTCCAAAATGCATTCGACACTCTCAACACACCAGCGCCTTTTCGCCCTACCGCCAATTCTATTTCACAATCAAAGGCCATATTCTTCGATCTTCCTGTAGAGGGTCGTCAAGCCGATACCTAACAGGCGGGAGGTTTCCGTCTTGTTGCCGTTGGTATACTTCAATACCTTTTGAATATGCATCTTCTCTACGCCGTCAAGGTCGAAGCCGGAATAGCTGCTGTCGGTATTATCTTGAGGGTTCTGTATTGTGAGCGGCAAGGTGTCTGCAGTCAAGGTGTCTCCATCGGAGATAATGAGGCTGCGCTCCACGACATTGCGCAGTTCACGGACATTCCCTTTCCAAGGATACCGTTTCAAGATACGGACATAGTCCGGCGAGATCGTGCGGATGGTCTTTCCTATCTTAGAAGACAGTGCGGAAACAAACGCCTCGACATGCAGAGGAATGTCGTCCACCCGTTCGCGGAGCGGCGGCAGGTGAATATGGAAAACAGAAAGCCTGTAAAACAAGTCCTCACGAAAATGGCCGTCGGCAATTTCTTTTGCTAAGTCACGGTTGGTGGCGGCTATCACACGCACATTCACCTTGACAGGTTTCGTGTCTCCAATCTTGAGGAATTCACCGGTTTCGAGAATACGGAGTAACTTGGCCTGAAGATCGAACGCCATCTCACCGATCTCGTCGAGGAAGATCGTGCCGTTGTCTGCTTCCTCAAACAGTCCTTTCGTCTCTTTGAGTGCACCGGTGAAAGCTCCCGCCTTATGCCCGAACATCTCGCTTTCCAACAGATCGCGACTGAAAGAGGAGCAGTTGATAGCGACAAAGGCTTTATCACTGCGGGAACTGTGCTGGTGGATGGACTGTGCAAACACTTCTTTGCCAGTCCCGGTCTCTCCGGTGAGCAAGACGGGAACATCCGTGGCGGCAACCTTGCGTGCCAAAGAAACAGCCTCCTCTATAGCAGGCGAACGGCCGATGACAGTGGCAAACGAATACTGTTTGCCTACAGCCTTCTGCTGGCTGTAGGCAACGGTAGCCTTTTCCATCGCCTTTGCAATCAAGGGAAGGATTTTATTGTTGTCGTCACCTTTGGTGATATAGTCAAACGCACCGTTCTTGATAGCTTGTACTCCGTCGGGGATATTACCGTGGGCCGTAAGCAAGATCACTTCCGAAAGGGGACGCAGGCGTTTCAGTTCAGAGACAAGCTCCACACCGCTCCCGTCTGGCAGGCAAACATCACAGAGCACCACTTCGGGATCGTTCTGTTCGAGCTGCTTGATACCTACTTTGCAGTTGGTTGCTTGGAACACTTCATAACCTTCCAGCCCGATAATACGGGACAGGAGGCTTAAAATTTGCTTCTCATCATCGATAATCAATACTTTTCCCATCTTCTTATTCTGCTATGAGGAAGCAAATATAGCATATTATTCAGAGGTGTCCATTATTTCCCCTACTTTCATACTACCTTAATTATAGTTTAATTATTTGCAAATATTCTAAACCCAGTACTAGTTATGTGTAATAAATATTACATTCGCTAAAATTGTCTACAAAATGAAAAAAGTTCTATTAGTTGCAGTCTCCGTACTGCTTGTCTGCACTTCTTGTGTAACGAAAAAAAAGTATCTGCTAGCCGAAAACGGACGCCTGGAAGCCATTGCCCGGGGAGACGACCTGCAGAATCAGCTTGTAAACTGCCGTGACAACAACGACGGCCTCACTTCACGTCTTGCTTCACTTGAACGGGATACCACCCGCATGGGCAAGAACATCCGCAACTATCAAAGCATGCTCAACACCAACATGACGGAGCAGGAAAAATTGAATTCACTCCTGAGCCAGAAGATGAACGAACTGGATGAACGCGAACGGACGATCAACGAACTACAGGATATGATCAATGCACAGACTGAACGGGTACAGAACTTGCTCAACAGTGTAAAGGATGCCCTCCTGGGTTTCAGTAGCGACGAACTGACCGTCCGCGAAAAAGACGGAAAAGTCTACGTTGCCATGTCAGACAAACTTCTTTTCGAATCGGGAAGCGCCCGTGTCGACAAGCGTGGCAAGGAGGCTTTGGCCAAACTCGCCGAAGTCCTTAACAAACAATCCGACATCGACGTTTATATCGAAGGGCACACCGATAGCAAGCCGATCAACACCGCCCAGTTTAAAGACAACTGGGATCTCAGTGTCATCCGCGCCACTTCGGTCGTCCGCATCCTGACAAAGGACTACGGTGTCAAACCTTTGCAGATACAACCTTGCGGCCGCGGCGAATTCATGCCTGTTGCCGACAATGAGACAGCCGACGGCCGTGCTAAAAACCGCCGTACCGAAATCATCATGGCTCCGAAGCTGGATAAGTTATATCAAATGTTGAACCAATAGCACTCATAGGAAGGCAGCTACCGCGATTTGTCCGTTACCTTTGTTTCTTTCAAAAGTAACGGACAAATTTAACAAAAAGCAAGCAAGTTTTCTCGTGAAAACCCTTATTCCAGCAGGATTCCGACCCCCATCTGCACGGTATCGAGACCCAGGTATCAGAGGAACCGAGATCCGGGTCTCAAAAAGAATAGATAGGTAGTTACTTAAAAATAAGCTATATGCTTTGATAAAAAATGTGCTTGTCTTTATGATAATATGATAGTGGAAAAACAACCATCATGCCTCCTATCATTTTTTGTACACCTTAATATTCAATCGGCAGAAGGCAAAGTATGATAGTATGACAGTATAAATAGAGATTGTTTTTATGTTATTTCTTCTTGCACCGCAAAGCAAAATACAGGATATACAGGAAAGACAACAACGGAATCACAAACCCAATCGCCATGTTATCGGCCCCGATATATCCCATCAGCATTGGGGCAAAGGCTCCGCCTGCTACTCCCATAACGATATAGGATGATGCTTTCTTTGTAGAAGAACCCATACCTTCCAGGCCGAGTGCAAAGATTGTCGGGAACATAATGGACATGAAGAAAAAAGAAAGATAGAGCGCATACAAAGAAACCGTACCGACAGACACGACGACCAACGCCATACAGACAGCATCCGCCAAAGCGAACCATGTCAGGAGACGGGCCGGAGACATCCACTTCATCGTAAAACTGCCGGACAGACGGCCGATCATAAACAAAGCCATTCCTCCGAAAGCCAAGATACGCGAAGCCTCAATATTCGTCATCGAAGTATCGACTTCCGTCACATAATTAATGAAGAAACTGAAAATTCCCGTCTGGGCAGCACAATAGCAAAACTGTGCAATAATAGCCCGGACAAACTGCGGATGTCTCCACATGGAGGCAGTACCGGATGCGGGTACATATTCTTTTTCTTCCGCATCCGTATCTTCTTCCACCTGTACTTCGGGTAGTTTGGTAAAGATGAAAAGAATGGCTACCAGTAAAACAACCGAGCCAACCAGGATATATGGTTTCGTCAACGTAAACGGATCGCTCTCCTCGCCACCGAATATCAGCATGCCACCGACCAGCGGGCCTAAAATCCAACCTAACCCGTTAAACGATTGAGACAAATTCAGGCGTTGCGCCCCCGATTCCTCCGGCCCTAAAATCGTGGAATAAGGGTTGGCTGCCGTTTCCAGAATACAAAGCCCACAGGCAATCACAAAAAGGGCGATCAGGAATGGAGATGCCGAATGCAGATAAGCCGCCGGAATAAAAGCGAACGCACCAACAGCAAACAGGCATAACCCTAAAATAATCCCTTTCTTATACCCGAACCGTTTCATGAACATACCGGCAGGGAGCGCCATCAGGAAATAAGCGATATAAGTGGAGAACTGCACAAGGCCGCTCTCTGCCTTCGTCATCGTAAAGACACCTTGAAAATGCTTATTCAATACGTCCAACAGACCATGAGCAAAACCCCACAACAAGAACAGGCTGGTGATCAATATAAACGGGACAAGATAAGACTTCCCTCCGGGAGCGGAAAACAAAGTTTTCTGATTATTCTTTTTCATGCTTGCTATTTATTACGAGTCGGCAAAGATACTCTTTTTTTTCAGATAATACCCTCCTCCCATATAAGAGACCGTATAAGCCGAATCCGGCGAACTGCGGTAGACAGAAATCTCGCCGAACACATACAGAGCCGAATCCAGATCCAGCCGGAGAATATCCGGATATAAATCATCCGGGATCGAATCGGACGGAGCCAACCCAACCTTCTCCATCTGGCGGAAAAGCAAAGAATCTCTTTCTGCTTCGAAAAGAATTAGTGAGTTTTTATCGCATAAATAGAAGGTGTCCATCTGTATCATGCTGTTTATCGGGCCTTCGTCATAGCGGCCGACAGCCTGGAGCGTTTCATATCCCGTAATATCCAAAGGTGAATAATCGGTAATGGTTACATATTCATAATAATTGCCCGGATTTGCCGGAATCGGATAATTGTCGCGCTTTTCCTGCGAGATCTGTTCTATGTCCCTCGCTGTTATGCACGGTATATACGTGACAAAGGACAACAAAACGACGGCAAGCACAACCGCATACAAATAATGTGCGGTCCGTCGGAAAAAGAACAGCAGGACAGTCCCCGTCAGGATAGCGCCTACCACCACCAGATACACCCGCGCTTCCGTATATCCGTACTGGTTGATCCGGTAGAAAGTTCCCACCCAATACATGACCAACGCCGGAAGTACAGCCCAACCGGAATAGCGGTAAAACCAATCATAATATCTTCTCTCCAGGAACGGCTGGCAACTTTTCAGAATGAATGTAGCCGAAATAAAACTAACGACAATATAAGCAACCGCACCTTTGGGCAAGGACCACAAAACGGCCACTTTGACAAAATAGAGATACAAGATAACCGCATATATCAGCAAGGCCGGCGAAAGGACGTAATTCAGCAATACATCAAACAGTTTGTTCACGCCTTCCTCCTCCTCTTTCTCCCGGTTAAACAAAAGGAACAACAACGGCAATATCCCTGCAAATGCGATACTGGACGAATAGGCCATAAACCGCCGTTCCCCATATTGCCATATCTCAAAAATATACTGGATCGAATAATAGATGGAGATAGAAAGCAGCCAGGCAATCCCGGCCAGCAATCCGGCAGAAAGCATCGCCCGAAGGTAACAAAGCCCTTTCCTGACAAACCTATCGTTATCCCGTCTCCAGTCGCACACCAGATACAGCAGTTGCACTACTACGAGCGTCACCCAATAGAAAACAGACCAGAAATCTTTCTCCTTCCAGAAAAACGGAATAAAGAACAACACAGACAGATAATAGGCAAAACGCCAGCGCGATCCTTCCGTCATCGAATTCAATGTACAGGTAATCAGGAATAAGACCGGGAAGTAATAAACGACAACAGCCAGTCTTGCCCAAGATGTCTCATACAGCGCGCAACCGAAACAGCAAAATAAAACAGACAGAACTACCTCTGCCGGATTGTGCCGCACTGCTATCTGTAAACGTTTGAGAAGAGCCTCTATTTTCTTTTTCATACCTTCAATATTTATAATTAAACCATAAAGATAAGCGTTATTGCTTTTCTGCCACTATTTACATGCCAAAATGGTTCCTTTTCTGCCAAATTTTCCTACAGGCACTCTCCATTAACAATCCCATTTTCAAACACATATATCCATACGAGTAAGCCTGTTTACCTAAAATCATGGCCTCCGGAAAGGATTTTCAACTTCGTTTATCATCCTTTATTCATATTAACGCCGGACATATTGTTCTGGCATGTCTTTTGAAGTTGATATAGTGCTTTCGGATTAGAAGAAACGAGAGCGGAAAAGAATATAAATGTTTAACTAAATAATTGGAGGACTGTATTATGACACCGATGAGAAGAAGTCAAAATTGGTTACCGTATGTATTCAACGATTTATTTGACAACGACTGGATGATTAAAGCGAACTCTACAGCTCCCGCCATCAACGTGATTGAATCGGAAAAGGACTATCGGGTAGAAGTTGCTGCTCCTGGTATGACAAAAGACGATTTCAACATCCGCATCGACGAGAACGACAATCTGGTCGTATCGATGGAGAAAAAAGAAGAAAAGAATGAAGACAAAAAAGAAGGACGCTATCTGAGACGCGAATTCTCCTATAGCAAATTCCAGCAGACAATGGTTCTTCCCGAAAACGCAGAGAAAGAAAAGATCGAAGCAAAAGTCGAGAATGGCGTGTTGAACATCATCATCCCGAAAATGAGCGAGGAAGCAGCCAAGAAAGCTGAAAAGATTATCGAAATCAAATAATCTGTTGTCTCATATAAACTAAAGGCTATAATGGTTTGTTTTATTGGAAAAATATTATCCGGTTAAAGCAAACCATTATCTTTTTATCTATATCTTTGCCTATATAAACATTGTATCGTATTATAAATCTAATTGAAAGAAAGGAAATAAAATTATGATTTTAAGCAAGAAATTATCCGAAGCATTTAACGCACAGGTTAATGCAGAAATGTGGTCATCCAACTTGTATCTGTCCATGTCCGTGCACTTCCAGAAACTGGGATTAAACGGTTTCGCCCACTGGATGAAAAAGCAAGCAGAAGAAGAAATGGAGCATGCCCACAAAATGATCGACTTCACTATCGACCGCGGCGGTGATATCACAATCGGGCAGATCAATGTCGTTCCTACTGCATGGGGCAGCGTCACAGAATTATTCGAACATGTTTACAAACACGAATGCTACGTTTCCGAACTGATCGACAAAATGGTCGATATCGCAGAAGAAGATAAAGACCATGCATCAAGAGACTTCCTCTTTGGGTTCGTTCGCGAGCAGGTTGAAGAAGAATCTACAGCTAAAGAAATCGTAGAACAGTTGAAGAACTATGGCGAATGCCATGTTGGTATCCTTGACCACAGATTGGGCAAAAGATAAAAACAATGGACAATTATAATGGACAATTGACAATTAGTTGACACATTCTTATTAATTGTCAATTGCCCCAAGTATCGCTTTCCCCCACAGCTCTCCCAAAGCAGAAGCCCCTTTCCGGTTAGGATGTAGATAGAAAGTTCCTGCATTTCCCTTTTCGGGGAAGAGTTCGTTTTTATAATGCGTCTTGAAATAATCGAAACCATCCGTATCTCCCATAAAGACCTGTCCGGGAAAATGTTTGGAATAATCGAGAACCAACGCCTGTAATTCAGGATAATAACTTTGCAGACGATTCAATCCCTCTTCTAGGTATTTGGCTCCGTTGTATGTATTCGGGCTGTACCATACCGGCCGGTGTAATACGATCTTGCATTCCGGATAGAGTGCCAGCAACTTATCGATAATCGTTTTCATATTTTCATAATACTTGGCAGGCGAGGCCGGAGCTCCGTTCGGTCCTGTAATAGCGCTGTCGTTCGTCCCAAGCATAATAGAAAAGATCAAAGTCGCCCAAGTTTCATCTTTGAACTGGTCGGCGACCCGGACCACCTTCGGGAATAGCAAATCGGTTTGAGGCAGAAAATCAAAAGTCGTACTTCCACTTACCCCCTGGTTGGAATAGCGGACAGTTCCGACAGACGGCTGCCTGCGCAGATACAAAGCGGCCTTCACAGGGGGAGCCTCATGTCTCGGATTTTCCAACAAAGCGCCTTGCGTTATGCTGTTTCCGATAAATACTATATTCAGATTTTTCTTTTCCTCGCCCGTCATATAACAACAGATTGTCATACACAACAATAAACCTATAACTTTCCGGATATCCTTCATAATTCAATTTTTCTACTTTTCTGCGAATGTAGGAAAAAATTCATTCACTTCCGGATGTTCCGATAACCAAATTTTAGCTCCCTCTTCCTCGTGCATCGGATAAGCCTCCACCAAATCCATCAATTCGCTCAATTGGTCATTATCGAGAGAAAAGTTCCGGAAAAAAGCGGCTGCATACGGATCTTTGTCAGAAAAGCCTTTGGTTGCCATAATCTGAATCTGTTCGGCATCGCCGTACTGTTTTTGCGGATCATCTAGAAATTTAAGGTCGTAGCGGGAGAACATCCAGTGGGGAGTCCAGCCGGTTACCACGATCCACTCTTTGTTCTCAATCGATTTCTGGAGAAATGCGACCATTGTCGCACCGCTCGAAGGTTTTAACGTCAGCTCGACCGGATATTCCCGGATGACACGCTCAGTCTCATTCATCAAGCCGGCCCCGACATCGATACCGATGATCTCGTTACGGAACTTCTCTTTATGCTCATTCAATTCTTCTATGGAACGGATCGTGACATACGAAGGGACTACCAGCCCCATCCTGGCATTTTTATAGGCTACTCCTAACGCTTCCAAGTTATCGCCATATTTCCTTATATAATCGGCATGTGTAGCCGGAAGCCATGCATCCATAAAAACATCGACTTTACCGGCCGCCATCGAGACAAAGACCGGTGCAATATCCGCATTTCGCAGCATCACATCATACCCCTTGCTCTCAAGCATGACTTTCGCCAGATAGCTCATGGCTATGCCTTCCGACCAGTTTACATAACCGATCGAAACCTGTTTCCTGCCATTCGAGGAATCGCTGCAATCAGCGAACATCATCATGAAGGCTACAATAAGGGATAAATTTATAATGATAATCAATCTTCTCATAAATACTTTTCTTTTTATCTGTTTTACTTTCTACGGACAAAGCCCTGTGTAATACGATCCAAAACGATCGCTAGAATCACGACGGCTATGCCGCCTTCAAAACCAAGTCCGATTTTCATTTGTGTGATTCCTTTCAATACGATCTCACCTAATCCGCCAGCCGAGATCATGGCCGCAATCACAACCATAGAGAGAGCCATCATGATTGTCTGGTTCACTCCTGCCATAATGGTACGGAAAGCCAACGGGAGCTGTACTTTAAAAAGAAGTTGTCCCGAAGTGGCCCCGAACGAACGGGTCGCCTCTACAATATCTTCCGGAACCTGACGGATTCCCAAGTCGGTAAGACGGACAACCGGAGGCATGGCAAATATCACGGTGGCAAAAGCGCCCGGAACAGGTCCCAGTCCGAAAAACAGGACAGCCGGAATCAAATAGACAAAAGCGGGCATCGTCTGCATCAGATCCAAAACCGGACGGATCACCTTAGCCGCCTTATCGTTTCGCCCGGTCCAGATTCCCAGCGGGACACCGAACAACAAGGCGATGATCGTCGACGACAAGACAAGCGCCACAGTCTGCATGGTCTGTACCCAAAACCCCATCCCCCAAATCAAAAGTAAACCGAGCAAGGTCAGGACAGCGGTTCCCTTTCCGGCTTTCCACCAAGCCAAAGCTGCTATTCCCGCAATCATCAGGTAGAACGGGACCCACATCAGTATTCCCTGGAAGCCGTCGATAAAGCCGCCTACGATGTGGTTGATTACATCAAAAAGGCCAGCAAAGTTTTCTGTCAGCCAATTAATGGCCATTTCTATATATTTTCCGATATTTATCATAAATCTATTGCGTTTTGAATGATTTCTTCTATTTCTTTCTGATCTTTTCCGGTCATCTCGATAATGATGGCTGAAGTCGATACGACACCTTTCAAACGGTTATTCTCATCGACCACCGGCAAAGCCTGCTGGACTTTCGGCAAGAGGGGCAACATATCTTCGACTGTCATACTCTCCAATACGGAAGGGACCTCTTTCATGACAATCGAACTGATATCCCGCGCCCCTTCCTTACGCAACCGCAGCACATCTTTCAACCGTATTTCACCAAGAAACTGCTCGTCCGTTCCGATCACGGGCAATGCATACAAACGTTTTTCCCTCATCTTGCGGATTATGGCCTCCGGACCATCTTTGCGGATACGGACAACGATCGGTTGAGTCAGCATGATGGAAGAGGCCGTAACGACACGCCCACGATCCACACTCTCGGTAAAACGGGTGACATAGTCGTTCGCCGGATCGGTCAATATCTCTTCGGGCGTCCCGACCTGTACGACTTCGCCATCCTTCATAATGGCAATACGGTCGCCTAATTTGATGGCCTCGTCCAGATCATGTGTGATAAAGACAATGGTACGTTTCATCTTCTCCTGCAAGTCCAGCAACTCGTCCTGCATCTGTTCGCGGATAAGTGGGTCAAGGGCAGAAAAAGCCTCGTCCATCAACAGGACTTCCGGGTCGTTCGCCAAAGCACGTGCCAATCCGACGCGCTGCTGCATACCTCCGGAGAGTTCGTCCACACGCTGGTTCTCATATCCTTTCAATCCTACAACGGCTATGCTTTCATATGCTTTCTTTTCGCGCTCTTCTTTAGGTACTCCCTGCAATTCAAGCCCGAAAGCTATATTACTCAATACAGTCCGGTGAGGCAACAGGCCAAAATGCTGGAATACCATCGCCATCTCCTTACGGCGTATTTGCAACAGTTCCTTATCCGACAGAGATGTGATGTTCCTACCGCTCAACCATATCTCCCCCATAGAGGGTTCGTTCAGCCGGTTAATGCAACGCACCAACGTCGACTTACCACTACCGGAGAGCCCCATTATCACGAACATCTCTCCTTCCTTTATTTCCAGATTGGCATTACGGACAGCTATGGTACAGCCTGTTTCTTTTAAAATTTCCTGTTTGCTCTTACCTTGCTTAATCATCTTTTTCGCTTTGGCCTTCTCAGGTCCGAAAAGAATCGATAAGTCTTTTATTTCTATTTTCGTCATATTTTAAAAATTATATTTGGTCATGTTTAGAAGTAATTCCCAGGACCGGGCATGTGGTGTCTATTTAATAAACAGGGAAAAACGCGTTTAGTTTAAAAAAGACAATAAGTTCGGTTTTTCACTCGTCTTTATCAGTATAATAAATCACTTATAATCAGACAATAAAACAACAAAATCAAAAGAATCTATCATTCATATTTTCGACCAAAAGGAAATGTCCGGAATCGCCTTGCATATGAAATACAAGGAGATTTCCGGACTAACAAGGAATAAATATGTTCTTTTTCGATGGTATTATCTTGTTCGGCTGTACTCGTACAGTATTTTCCCTTTTCCATTCATCAGATAAAAGGATAACTTACTATCTTCCATGCTGACTACAGTGAACCCGGCTTCCGGATTACAGAACTTCGTACCCTCGACAGTCTTTACCTTACGGGAAAGTGAACCGGATGTATTTACCAGATAGTCAACCTTGCTGTCAGCAGGCTGGATGTGCTGGAAGTTATGAATATGACCACAAAAATACATATCGACACCATATCTGTCCAACAGAGGCTCCAAACGTTTACGCATATCGGCACGTTCACTTTCCTCTTTCGGCGTATCGGCATAGACAGGATGATGGCCGATTACGATCTTCCATTTCTCAGCAGAAGAGGCAAGCGTTTTTTCAATCCATTGAAGCTGCTCTTCCATATCCTGTCTGCCGGCATCGGGATATTTCTCCGTATCTTCACGGTATTTGTCAATCAGAGGCGAAGTATCTATAAATACCAACAAGGCTTTCTCATTTTCACCCGCCTCCACGACTTTTGAGTAATAACGGGAAGGGACGATCCAACGACGGCTTTTCTTGCCGTAATCCAATACCGCTTGCGTATTACCGCGATACTCATGGTTCCCGTTGACGGCAAACCACTCCAGCATCAGCTCAGGATGGCTGTAAACAAGCTCGTAGTTTGTCATCCACAACGGATCGTCGACGCTGGCTACTCCCTCGAAATGATGAGTATCCCCGGCCGCGACAATAAATTCGATGTCTATCTTTTCCGCCAGGTTTCCCATCAACTCGGCAATCGTCTTTTGTTCATAATAACCGTTCCGTCCCAAGTCGCTGACCAGATAAAAATTTTTGCTTTCTTCCGATACGGCCGGAACGTCGAATGCCTCCCCTGCTAAAGCAGGACCGGCAATATCCGTTTCCGAATTCGACGCATCTTTCTGCTTACCGGCAGAAGTGCAGCCCCCAAAAGCGGAGACTGCGAACAAAGCCGATAAGGTCTGTAAATAATTTCTTCTATTCATCATGTTCTTTTATTTTAAACCGAAAGCTCCGAATTGTGCTTTCACCGCCGGCGAATGGTAAATGACACCATTTACGAAAAGCCCGTTTGTCGAAAAGTAGGGAACCAAGTTGGCATCTGTTCCGCTATTAGCGCCTGCCAATACCGGAGAACCGGATTTGACATGGAAATCCCATCCTTCATCATATACATATTCGGTCAAAGCGACTTCGTTAACGGCAAAGTTTTCGAACAGCGGGTCCTTCAAATCATTTTCAGTAGCGATAATGCTATGCACATCCACTACTCCGGAGTTGTAATTCTTATGTTCGTAGTTATAACCGGCCCATGCATAGGCGACACCGCTTTCCTCTTCATATACAATATCACTTTTCTGGCTACCGGAAGCATAAAAATTATAATCGATCACAGACTGGTCGCTATAACCCTCTTCCGGGTCGTTCGGGTTCTTGAAGCTCGGAGTCATGGCACGGAACTTGCAATTTACCATCAAGTTGTTGAAAACATTCGCCAACACATTCTTTTCAGCATATACACAACCACCCTTCTCACCGTCGCGACGCCAACCGGCATTGACGATTGTATTATTGTAGGCCTGAACCTTAGCCTGGCCGCGCGTTTCGCTCTGGCCTGAACTGGACAGTTTCAATCCGTTAGTGTTCGGGCTGAACATGATATTACCGGCGACATCCACCGTACATCCGGCTTTTACATTGACAGCTTCCGCCCCGTCATATCCGTTGGCGGCAAACGTATTGCCAGCTATGATTGCCTGTCCGCCCATCAAATAAATACCGTCAGACCAGCCATTACGAAGAACAGAATTAGTGATGACATATTTCCCCTTGATATTGTTAGTCGTGATCTGCGGATAAGCGTCGTCACCGGCCGTATATACACCGTTGGCCGCAGCCGGAGAACCTTCCACCACCTGGCCACCCGTATATTCGATAACGGTATGGTCGATCAACATTTCCTCGCAACTGTTCGAAGCGACGATACCACCCCATAAGCCGGCAAACGTATTCTCTTTCGTGCGATTTTCCTCAGCTACGGAGAAAAGGACCGGATTTTCAGCTGTTCCCTTACAGTAAAGATTGCCGTCTACCGTAAATTCAACAGGGACATGGTTGGCTCCGACACCTTTGTCATCAAAGATAACCTGCACACCTTCCTCTATTGTCAGGGATTTACCGGCCGGTACTGTGATATGGCCTGATACCAATATGATGGAATTGGCTTTCCAAGTCCCCTCGACATCCCCCTCCACAGTCTCCGTATCTTCATTTCCACCCTGATTATTATCCGGATTAACAGGATCATCGTCACCACAAGCAGCCAAAGTCATGACCATCATGGCTGCACTCACTAATAATGCATTGAATTTCATAAAATAAATGCTTAATGTAAATATTAATATAATTGCTATGTTAAAGTTTATACCGGATGCCGAGCATAAATGACTGACCGTGCCATTCTTTCCGTTCGATCACATTCCCATTATGCCGGTCTGAATCCACACTCTCCGTACGCGGTCCTTTCTGAATGTAGCGCAAGAGCGGGATATCCAACAGGTTGGAGGCCTTGCCAAAGATACTGATGCCGTTCTTGAAACTTTTTTCTATCGAAGCATCCAGCTGGGCGTAGCCGTCCTCCCATATATCATCTTCATACCAGTTCGAAATGTCGCTCAGACGTTTTCCCGTATAGCTGGCAGACACCTGGCCCTCCCAGCCGTGCCTGGTCTCTTTGAAAAGCAGGGAGAGATTTGCCACATGGGCCGCCTGTCCGAACAGTGGACGGGACTGGCGCACCGACTTCACTTCCGATCCTTCCATGATACGCTTGTCTGTCGTGACCTTCGAATGTGTATAGGTATAGTTTGCCTTAATACCGAACCAGTTGAAGTATTTCATCACATCGACTTCCATCCCCAGATTCTTGGCGTCACCGAAGTTCATCGGTTTATAATAGGTATCCTGGCCTTCGTTCAACAACCCGTATTCGATCGGGTCCTGGATATTCTTATAGAACAGGCCGACCATAAACTGCTCGGAAGACTTTGGAAAAAATTCATAACGTAAATCGATATTGTCGGCAACCGTATGCTTCAAGTCCGGATTTCCCTTTTCCTTATAATCTTCATTAATGATGCTGTAAGGCACGATCTCGAAAAAGCTCGGACGATTGATGGCACGCGCATACGAGAAACGCAGGTTGGCATTTCGATGGATACCGTATTTGGCATGGAAACTCGGCAATACATCCGTATAGTCCTGGTTTCCTTCCGGATCAACATCACGGGGAAATTTCAGTACATATCCCTGATTCGTATGCTCGACACGCACCCCGGCGATCAATTCCCATTCCTTCAAGGTATACTTCACCATTCCATATCCGGCACCGATCTTTTCCGTTGCATCGTAATTCAGAGGGTCCCCTATGTTGCCATAAGGACGGGGGACGAATTGTATCTCGTCAAAATTAAACCAGTCCTTATTGATATATTGCGGATTCTTGGAACCGGTAGCCGAGTTGAACGTATATTCATTAAAGAAACTGTCACGCTTCTTATCCCGGTACATACCTCCGGCCGAGAAATCCAGGATCGCCCCGCCATCCAATTTCAACTTATATGCCAGATCGACATATCCGGCTTTGTCCTTATCCGAGTTATGTTCCCAACGACGTTTGGCCGCATCCGTAGTAGACACATGGGAACCCAACAGATATATTTCCGCATTATCGGGCGTTTCGCTGAATGCTTTGGACAAGACAGCCGACCAGTTCAACCGCAACGCTCCGCCAGACAGAAACAAATGTTCGCCTTTTAAGGTCGAATTGATGATATACTGGTGGTTCCAACGCATACGGACAGCCCGTTCCTTTTCATCTTCCCCCTCGCGCACTTCGGCTTCGCTCATATCCATATAACCGTTATACCAAGTCAGCTTATGGTTGTCGTTCAAGGAGTAATCCAGTTTGGCATGCACACCGATACGTGTCTGTTCCGATGAATAATTACGGTATTCTATCCCGTTATGGCTCGTTCCCGGTTGATAATAGAGCCGACTTTCCTTTCCCCGGCTGGTACTCAGAAAACTCCCCGCCAACATGACGCCCAATTTATCATCAAAAAAGCGGTCGCCATACGAAAGTCCGGCAGTCAGGTCCGGCAGCGGTTTCTTCCATTTCATCCGTAGGTTCGAAGTCGTAAAGTCTTCCATCGTCACTTTGTAATCTTCCGGTTTCCCCAACGCTTCGTAAGGAGATTTCTTTACGATACCGCCCCGGTTGAACGATTGGAAGTCACGACCGAAATACATCGCGTTATAACCGGTAGACAAGTTGGCCGTAAATTGGCGTTCGGAAGGAGCATCTTTCATGATCAGATTGACAGCGCCACCAATGCCGTCTCCCTCCATATTCGCCGTCAAGGATTTGGTCACCTCCAGACGGTCCAGCATCTCGGAGGGGAAGATATCAAGCGGCACAAAGCGGTTCTTATTATCGGGACTCGGAATCTTCACACCGTTCACCAACGTATAGTTATACCGTTTGTCCATACCCCGTAAAATGGCATACTGACCTTCTCCGCTACTGTTACGCTCGACCGTCACGCCGGACATACGCTGGATCACATTGGCAACCGTAATATCCGGTGACAGCTCGATCGCTTTCGCACTCATGACGTTGACCACATTCATCGCCTGCTTCTCAATCCCGCGGGCACCGGCTTCGGTACGTCCCGGATTGGCGGCTATGATCGTGACACCTTCCAGGTTCATGGCCGAAGGCTTCATGTTAAACAGTACATCCCGGCCGGACAGCGTGTTTACGTTCTGTTCCTGTGTCTCATAGCTGATATAACTGCAAACCAACGTGATGTTTTTTCCTTCCGGCACATCTTTCAGGACGAATGTCCCGTCCAGCCCGGCTGTCGTTCCCATCGCCGGATTTTCTTTCACATACACAGCAGCACCGATCAGTTCTTCGCCGGTCTGCGCATCCTTAACCCAACCTTTAACTGTCGCAGCGGTCAGATAAGCAGCCGGAGTCAAAGTCAAAAATAAAACGAGTAGTAATTGCTTCATTATTTGTTTTTCTTTTCCGCCGCAAAAGTAGAAGGTGCGGATAACAGCAACACTTCATTCTTTTTACAATTACGTTACAGGCAGAAAACAGAAGGAACAAAAAAGCTACATATTTAAACGATATCGACCGGTTAATCTACAAAAAGTCTTATATTTGCGAGTAAGAATTACACATAATAACGCATACTAATATGAAAACAAAGATTTCACTTTTACTTCTTGCCATTCTATGCAACTTCTCCGTATTTGCCCAGAGTGACTTCGACAAATATTTCGAAAAGAAAAGTCTCCGGGTGGATTTTGCCTTGAGCGGTAATCTAAAGTCACAATCGGCTGCTATCCAGGGGTTGCGTGAAGAACCGGTATGGGGAGGTCCGGTCAAGAACCTGATCGATAAGTTCAATTACGGAGGTTATTATATTAATGTCTATGACAAAGCTACGAATAAGCTGATTTACTCACGCGGCTTCAATACGTTGTTCGAAGAATGGCGCTCGACAGAACAGGCTAAGACAGAAACACAATCGTGGACAAACAGCCTTCCGTTCCTTTCCCGAAAGTACCTATCTATGTCGAGATCACGGCACGCGACAAGGCCGACATGCAATTCCATCCGTTGCTGAAACAAGAGGTCGATCCCAAAAGTATCTTCATCGACCGGGGAAAACTGAAAGCCAATAAAGTGCATCAGATACAGAAAAGCGGCGATTCGACAGAAAAAGTGGACCTTGTTTTTATTGCTGAAGGATACACGGCGGATGAACAGGAGAAATTCGTAGCAGATGCAAACAGGTTTACAGAAGCCTTGTTCGCGACTCCTCCTTTCACGACACGTCGAAACGACTTCAACGTATGGGCTGTCTGCCTGGTATCGGAAGAATCGGGCACGGATGTTTCGGGTAAAGGTATCTTCAAGAACACTGCCCTCAATTCCGGTTATTATACATTCGGTGTAGACCGTTATCTGACAACACCGGATATGAAATCGATCCGCGATGCCGTCTGGAACGTTCCATGTGATGCAATATTCCTGCTGATAAACACAGATATGTACGGCGGTGGCGGCATGTACAACTTCTATGCCTGCGGGACAGCCGACAACCCACGGACACCTGTCGTCTTTACACATGAGTTCGGACATAGCTTCGCCGGCCTGGCAGACGAATATTTTTCTTCGGAAGTCGCCTACCAGGATTTCTATAACCTGAAATACGAACCGTGGGAACCGAATATCACAACTTTAGTCGATTTCGGCAGCAAATGGAAAGACTTATTGCCCGCAGACACTCCTATTCCTACCCCACTCGATGCCGGACATAAGGACAAAGCCGGCGTGTTCGAAGGAGGCGGTTACCTGTCGAAAGGCATTTATCGCCCGATGGATCACTGTATGATGCGCGACTACGCCCCATTCTGCCCGGCTTGCTCACGAGCCATTCTTCAGATGGTCGATTTCTTGACAGACAAGTAATAAAATCTATAGGCGCCCAGCAAACCGTAACCCATAGCTTTACAGAGGCTAAAGCTATGGGTTACGGATGCCAAAGCATAGCTTTATGGTGGTCTTTTCTCGTGTCGAATGTCTTTTCGAACGGGAGTGTTGAAAAACGCCATGATTGATTATCTGTCATCTTTCACCGAGGAGACGAAGTGTCTGCTACGGGAAAATTCATTATAAGATATAATTATTTTAACCGTACCGCTTCCCCATATTTGCTAATATCGATCAATTTATAAGTATCGACCTTGATTTTACCGCGAATGAGTTCGGGAATATTGAAAGAGAAGAGAGAACGTTCATAATAGTCCATCTCTTTCTGAGGCAACAGGAAAGGTTTGCCGGGAACACCATTTGCACCCAGATAACAAATGTAAGGCCGTGTATACAGCCCGTCATTCCGACGGCTACTGAAAACGAACCACCGGCTGTTGCTGCTCCAGGAATGATAGCTTTCGACATCGTTGCTGTTCACTTGGAGAAGGGAATCTGTTTTACCTGTCAACATGTCCAATAGTCGCAAATCCGCATCCTTGTGCCAGATCGAGAAGTTGCCATAGTCCGAAACCGTGTACATCAGAAAACGGCCATCGGGAGATACTCTCGGCAGCTTCGCGCTCCGTCCTTCCTCATTAGCGTTGTAAAGCGTATCTATCGTCTGGCCGAAACTCCGTTTTTCCGGATCGAAAGCTATGCTTTGCAGGTTGTAACGGATTTCCCGATATGACTCAGGCATCCGGCACGCCGGTGCAGAACAGAAATACAACCGTCTGCCATCCGGAGAGAATGCCGGAAAAGTCTCCATATTCTCCTCCGAAGATAAATGGGGAGCTGTTACGATTTCATGTTTCTCCACATCATAGACCACGACATCCGATCGATTGTCGAACACTTCCACCCGGTTCGCATCCGAAAGGTGAAAATCCTGTTTCGTATCATTCGTCGAGAATGCAACATATCGCCCGGACGGATGCCAGGCGGGATAGACCAAAGCGGAAATAGTCCGTTCGGTCTTCGTATCCAGCTTCTCGATATCACCATCCGTCAGTATGTAGGTCCCGGCATGTAGCGCACGTTGGTGGAAAAGCATCCGATCCGGATTCTGCATACAGAAGGAATGGCAGTTCATACAATTATTATTCGTCTGCTTATTGTCGAGAAAGGTTTCTTCCGTAAAATCCTCCAGGCAACGCTGGTAAATCCCCATCCTGTTCCACATCCGGTAGCCTGGTGCGATACGGCGATAGACCAAATAGGGATCGATTTTATCTTTGATTACTTGAATGGAAAAAGGAGGATATCGAAACCATCTGTTATCTTTGCATATATAGATCCCGACCGTAAGGTTCCCTCCAACCGATGCGTCCAACAGCCGACGCCACTTCTTCTCCGGGATTTGGAAAGAACCGTTATCCGAATTCACCCGTATTTGCTGATCTTTGCCGGAGAATAGGGCGATTGCTTCGCAAGGTTCTTTCAGTTTGAAGTTCAGCGGAGCGATATTACAAGGGACCGCGACCCCTTTATAATCGGGAAAGATTTCTATTTCACCTTCCGTTTCCTCCGCATCGGGCAATCCACCATTGCAAGAGAAAAAGAAAACCGTACAAAGCCACAACAGAGAATATAAATACTTCATAGACTATCCATTCAAATTCTTACAATAATAATAAAACCAAAAAGTGTCTCCATATTGCCGGTAAAGCCAAGGCAGCCCGTCTGCGCCATTTTTGATCTTCAGAATATCTTTCTGGAATTGTTTATAGCGCTGCACTATCTCAGGCCGGATGGAAACCCAGTCAAGGACAGAAAGGTCCTCAGTCGCCAAAACCAATGCCGCCTCCTGAAAATGAACAGGAAGGGACTGTCCCGGCAAAAATCTACCGGCATGGGACAGGAATATCTTGAACTTCTCCATTTCCTTTGCCAGCAGATAGGAACAACCTAAATATTCCCATGCAACCCGGTTTACGCCTGGTTCCGAAAGATGTCCAAACCAAAGGCTGTCGATGCCGGTCAGGCAAAGCAAATTGTCCGGCTGAAAGACCGGTATTGTCTTTACGGCAAGCTCTCCATCCTGCCCGATCTTTTCGGGATGACGAATATAACCGGCATATTTTTCCGCCCAACGCCGATATCCCGGCAACCGGCCGAGTATACCCAGATACTTATCCGCCAAAGCAAAATCTCCCCGTATCAAGCTAATCTTGACCAACCGTTGAAGCAAGCGGGGACTTCCTCCTCGCTTGGCAAGTGTCAATCCTTCCATCGCATATCCTTCCGAAAGGCTGATATCCCCGATCATATAATGGATATCACTCAACAGGCAACTCATATAATAAGTCCGGTCCCAAGAAGCCAAAAGGCTTTGCGGTCCTTTCTGGTCATAACGGAACAACCGATCGCCCAAAAGGCCTTTTTGAGCCAATGCCATATTCAAATAGTTTAGGCTGACATAATCCGTCTCCTCCTTCTCCGGATGTTCACGGATAATCGTGTCCCAGTCATTCCTTTGCTCCCAAACGGACAACTCGTTCATCCGGTTGTTCCGGACTTCATACGGTCCGGGCAGACAAAATGCGGAAAAGCAAAACAGGACGACCAACAAGCTTCCCGCAACAAATACTTTCACCGAACGCTTTCCTTTGGGAAGAACCTTCATCGTATAAGCCGTTGCAAACAGAATCAGAAGCAAGACGACAAAACGGATCCAGATAAAATAGACATAAGAATCCGGCTGCAACTGGGACTCCTGATACCTTTCCGAATAAATCCCGTCTGTCAACGGAATACCGATAGCCAAACGAATACCGATATAAGCCAACAACACCCCAGCCAAAAACACAGCAAGCGAACCAGACCATTTCCTCCTTCGGCACAAAAGACTCATGCAAACCACGACCAGACCGTAAAGTGCCGCCAACTGGCCAGTCAAACCATAGATAAGAAACACACTCACCACACCATAAAACAACTGCACCTTCATTCTCCGTATACGGATAAAAACATAAGAGAATAGCAGAAGCAGGATCAGCCCGACCGTCCCGTCCAACACGTAAAAAGAGCTCGTATGGGCCTTCAGCAATCCTAAAACAGGAAACAAGGCAAGCAACAAATTATATCCGCGCGGTGCGATTTCCTGCAAAAGCAGATAACACAAGAAACCGGCCACACATAAGAAAATACTGTTAACACACAAGACAAACAGGGAAGCAGTATAATATTGAACCAAAGCCTGCCCGACCACCGTACAAAAGCCACCGGGGACAGACAGCATATCCCGGATAACCACCCATTCGGGAATAAACAACTGCACCTCTTCCTGCCGTTGGAACGTGGAAGTCCCGAACGACCAAAAGAAAAACCAAAGTCCGATAAATACGAACAGCCAAAATACAAGCGTCCTCCCAGTCATAATCCCATCGTTTTCGTTAAAAGGAAATGAAACAAAAGAAGAGAGGAAGTCGCCTTTTGACGACTGTTCCTCTCTCCCCCGGTCTAAAGAGTAAAATTATACCTTATAGTCTTTCACATTCTACTTACTGCCGTAACCCGGGTTCTGTTCCAGCAGGTTATTAGCACCGATCAGACTGTAATGGATCGGGAAACGATTCAGGTTCGGATTGTTCGTCGCCTTATGATCCCACCAGTCTTCCGTCACATAGGCATCCCAACGGATCAAGTCCGTACGGCGGCGCCCTTCGGCCAAGAATTCCAATTGCCATTCGTCCAGCATACGGTATTTGTCCAGATTAGCAGCCGTTACAGGATCGGGATCGACTCCGTCTTCGAAATAACGCTTGCGGACTGTATTGATCAGATCGGCAGCCCCCTGTTTGTCACCGGCACGCATCTTGCATTCGGCCAGCATATAATAGATCTCGGCCAAACGGATCACAGGTACGTCCGGATCGCCTTTCCGCTTGAACTCTTCCTGAGTCGGACGCGGACTGCGTTTCGTCACACGTACCCCGGAGTTTTCTTCTGCCGTCGCAACCGTCGAAGGTAACGAAGCCACATCCGGATAAAGCGGATCTTTTCCTACCTTGGCAAAATGAGCGATCTGGTCGATAACCGTGATCACCTCTCCGGCATACTCGCGCGTACCTGTGCAAACCCATTCCGGATTCAACGGATTCACCAATTCACCCACAATAAACATACCGCGATATTTGCCATTGCCTTCATATACATAAGGTTGCTTACGGATATCCTTATCATTGAACTTCGCATACGCTCCACCCAGCTTATATGGATAACGCTTACCCGTAGGATCGAGACTCGGCACCAGTCCGAGAGCATTGTCCGAACCGGAACCTTCCAGTCCACCCAGATAGTTCTTATAGTTGTAAGGAACCATCATGCCCCAATACATGGCATCCGTCTCGGTCTTTGCATTCTGGCTGGGTACGGACCAGATCAGCTCAGGACAACGTTCGTTGTCAAATCCGAATATGTTCGTCCAATCCGTTTCCAATGCATACTGTCCGTACTTACCGTCGATAATGTCCTGGCAGATCTGGGCGGCTTCGGTAAACATCTCCTTGCCGATATAAGACTTGGCATTGAAATACAAACGAGCCTGCAAAGCTGCACCGGCTGCACGATGGATCGAACCGGTTTCCATCCCTCCCAGCTCTTCCTTGATCGGAAGATTCGGAACGGCTATTTTCAATAAGGAATCGATGAAGTTAAATGTCTCGACATCCGTCGAACGTCCTTTCACTTCGCTCTGTGTCGTCGTGTACAAAGGCACCCCTCCGAAGAAGTCCAAACCGTCCAAATAGAAAGAAGCAGCCAACGTACGTTGCTGGTTCAACATGGATTCGCGCGTACCCTCTTCAAAGCCCAATGCATCGAAATCGACATTTTCCAAATCTTCCAATGCATCCCAAGCCAAAGCGACTCCCATCGCAAAGTTGGTCCAGCCCGTCTCGACACGCGTCATGTCTTCCGTATACTCATGATGATGGAATTTCTGATAGACGGCCCCGTCATACCAGTCGCTACCACGCGTAGGCAGACAGAACTCATCCGTCCCCAGTTCCTGCAACAACCAACGCGGACTGTCGTGGGCAATGTACCAGCGCCAGTGAGTAAACGGACGGTTGAAACGTTGCCATACGGCATCTTGTGAGCTATAAAAAGTCTCCGGGACCACCTGCGAATAAAAATCAGGTTCGACACTACAGGAAGTAGTGCATAGCAGGCAGATCACTCCGGATAAAAACAATTGGAATATATTTTTCTTTTTCATCTTACAATCTTGTATTAGAAGTTAAACTGCATACCTAATGTCCAAGTACGGACGACCGGATAGAAATCGCTCCAGAACTTTTCCGTTCCTTTATCCCAGCCCGTGATATCCACCTCCGGGTTCATGCCGCTATAGCCGGTGATCGTGCAAACGTTACCCACCGTACCGTAAATACGAATCCGGTCGATCAGGTTGTTCGTGTACTTCTTCATCGGAAGCGTATAACCCAGCGTGATCGCATCGATTTTCAGGAATGTACCGTCTTCCAGGAAATAGTCGCAAATCTGCTTTTCGCCCTTGATGTGGTTGAACTTGCCGTAAGCGTCTTTCAAAACATTCAGGTTGCCCTGTCCCTGGATGCCGTAATACATATTGATCGTATTATACACGTCGAAATCGATCCAGCTACGCAGGTTGATGCCTAAATCGAAGTTCTTATAAGTCAAGGTATGGCTCCACCCGATAATCAGTTTCGGAGTATAGTTGCCTATATACTGTTTGTCGTTCTCCGTTTTCTGTGCAGCCGGGATCACCTCGCCGTCCTTGTTATACAGCAAGAAACTGCCCTCGTCATCGAACCCTGCGAACTTCCACATATAGAAAGAACCGATTGTCGAACCGGCTTCCATACGGGCTGCATCGCCCGGAGTTCCCGGAGCCACGAAACCATTACCGTTATGATAGGAGTTGTCACCCTCCAACGTCAGGATCTTTCCGGTATTATGGCTCAGGTTCATGCTGGAAGACCAAGTAAAGTCTTTTGTACGAATAATGTCGCCACCGACTTCGAACTCCCAACCTTTACTTTCCATACTACCGATATTCTGCATCTGGCTGCCCTGCGTATAAGGTGGCTGCGGGACCTTCACACTGAACAGAAGGTTATCCACCTCACGCCGATAGTAGTCGAACTTGCCATACAAGCGTCCTTCAAAGAAAGAGTAATCGACACCCAAGTTCCACTCCTTCTTTTCTTCCCATCCCAAATTAGGATTGACATTTTGCGATTTACCGTATGAGTACGCCCATGTTCCGTTCGGCATCATCCAGTTCGTGTCCGAGCCTAACATATTGGCCATATAAGTCGCACTAAAGTCATTATTACCGGTCACACCGTAACCGAAACGGATCTTCAAGTCGTCCAGCCAGTCAAAGTCTTTCATGAACTCTTCGTTCGAGATACGCCATCCTGCCGTTGCAGACCAGAAGTTCGCCCAACGGTTGTCGGCCGCAAACTTGGAAGAGCCCTCATGCCGGATAGATGCGGAAAGCATATATTTATCCTGGTAGGAATAATTGGCACGGGCAAAGAAAGAGAACAGACGTTCCGTAACCGATTTGCCGGAGCTCATGCCGGCCTTGCCATCCGTCAGGTAGCTGCCTTGCCCTATATCCCAGTACTTGATGCCATCGACCGAGAAATTATAGTTGTCCATACCGAAGTTTTCTCCGTTGACTTCAAAATAAGAATAACCGGCTGTTGCATTCAGATTATGTCCTCCTTTAAAGTCTTTTACATAAGAGAAATATCCTTCTGAAGTCAGGTTTTCCGTCTTGCTGAAAGCCAGGTGGGCATGCCCCTTACGCGAATTGTCAATCTCGCTTCGGTGTGTGCTGGGCCAATATTGGTGCAATTCCCATTGACGGTTTTCATACCCGACAACCTGCTGGTAATTCAAACCCGGAATAGGCTTGATATTCAACTTCAGGTTTACTTCCGGCTTGAACCATTTATCCAATCCGTAGTAATCTTCCAGCATGGCATCCGCAACGACGTTATAGTCCAACGATTCGTTGATCCATACGTTATAGCCTGTTTCGCTATCCGGATCGTACGGCGAGCGGGTCGGGTTGTTACGCATGGCTTGCTGGAAATTCGGATAGTGGTTGTTACGGGCAGCCTGGCGATAATCCACGGCCGGACGGACTTCCAGCCAATCATCGAACAACTTGAAAGATGCGTTCACAC
>UMCP01030005.1_pt1 | contig 27707 bp, 22 predicted proteins | sample 1964261 | NCBI WGS metagenome assembly UMCP01 (sample SAMEA4835971, study PRJEB28245) | human gut metagenome | biome: gut microbiome; material: fecal sample | place: Denmark | collected 2008
AAATCAGAAGTTAATTTCAAAAACAGACTTTTTCTACAATCTGACAGGCTTACCCTTACCGGTAAGCCTGCTTGCTTTTTACACTCGGAACAAGTCTGTCCTTTTTATAGTACACCTGCTATGATATACTCAAGACAATACAAAAAGAAAGCGACACTTTCTTTTGTATTTTCCTTATTTCCTTATTTCCCGGTGACAGCCTGCTGTTTTACAGTGGGCTGTCATTGTTTTCCGAAATATATAAGATGAGCGTTTTGTGATATAACGGCAAAAGTCTTGATTATTACGACAAATTGTGCTATACTAAATTCGATTATAAACTACTTCCGCTCAAAAGCGGTTTCAAGGATGTGTCGTATTGAATAAGGATAAAGAAAAATACAAACGTACCGCTCTTATAGTAGATGCTCTGGTACTTCTTACATGGGAAACCTCCACCTTCGGCATTATATGGCTGAATTACTATAACAGCGAGATGGCTTTCAGCTTCTTTAGAAAAGGAAACTGGCTGTTATTCGGATTGTACTTTGCAATTCTTTATGTTTTCTCAAGAATATACAAGGGACTTAAGATCGGCTCTCATAAGACGACCGATATTATAGTGTCGCAGATTCTTGCTACACTTTGCACAAACTTCATAACCTATATCCAGATATGCCTTATATCACGATCTATGCTTGACCCCCGACCGCTTCTTGTCGGCACGCTGTATCAGGCGGTGGTCATAGCTTTGTGGGCGTTTATAAGCGGAAAGATATTCCGTGCCTTATACCCTGCAAAGAACGTGATAATGATATACGGACTTGAACAGCCTGCCAGAATGCTGGTGGAAAAAATGAGCAGTCGTCGCGATAAGTACAATATCACTCGTATGATGAATGTTTCCGAGGGGCTGGAGGCTATTACTGCGGAGATACCGAATTATGACGGCGTGGTGATATGCGATACTCCGAACGAGATCAGGAACGACATACTCAAATACTGCTTCAAGACATCGATAAGGACTTACCTTGTACCTAAGATAAGCGATATTATCGTAAGAGGCGGCGATAATATGGAATTGTTCGACACTCCGCTTATCATTTCCAAAAATTACGGACTGGGTATTGAACAGCGTTTCTTCAAGCGTTGCTTTGACATTCTCCTGTCCTCGATAGGTATTATTATTGCTTCTCCGTTTATGCTGATAACAGCTATTGCTATAAAGCTGTGCGATCATGGTCCGGTGCTGTATAAGCAGGTGCGTCTTACCAAGGACGGTAAAGAATTCAAACTTTTGAAATTCAGGAGCATGGTTGTAAATGCCGAAAGCGACGGCGTGGCACGGCTTGCAAGCGACGGCGATAAACGAGTGACCCCTGTCGGAAAGTTCATAAGAAAAGTCAGACTCGATGAGCTTCCGCAGTTGTTCAATATCTTCAAGGGCGATATGTCTGTCGTAGGACCCCGTCCCGAGCGACCCGAGATCAGCCGTGAGTATGAAAAGGAAATGCCGGAGTTCGCATTCCGCCTTAAAGTCAAGGCAGGACTTACCGGTAACGCACAGGTTGTCGGCAAGTATAACACTACCCCTTACGATAAGCTGAAGCTCGATCTTATGTATATTGAAAAATATACACTTGCCAAAGATATTCTGCTTATACTTAAAACCGTCAAGATTATCTTTATGCCCGAAGAAAGCACAGAGGGCATAAAGGAAGGATATATAACTCCCCTCCAAAAAGGCGAGGATGCGCAAAGCAAGGAAGGAAATGACAACAATGGAAACATTCAGTAATCTTATCGACCTCGATTCATATTCACCTGATGAGTGGAATATGATAGTTGAACTGGCACAGCAGATTCAGAAGAACCCCGCACTTTACCGTTCAAGATGCAGCGGAAAGATAATGGGTACTCTGTTCTACGAGCCGTCAACAAGAACGCAGATGAGTTTTCAGACTGCAATGCTGAGGCTCGGCGGTACGATAATAGGATTTGATAATCCGTCAACATCCTCTGTTTCCAAAGGCGAAAATATCAAGGATACAACGAAAATAGTCAGCAGCTATGCCGATATTCTTGTAATGAGAAATCCATACGAGGGCAGTGCAAAAGCGGCGGCACTCACAGCCGATTGCCCTGTTATAAATGCAGGCGACGGCGGACATCTGCACCCTACGCAGACGCTTACCGATATGCTGACGCTGAAAAACGAAAAGGGCAGGCTTGACCATTTGAAGATAGGTCTATGCGGCGATTTGCGTTACGGAAGAACGGTACACTCACAGCTTAAGGCACTGTCACGCTATGAGGGCAACGAGTTCATACTTATATCAACACCCGAGCTTGCTCTGCCGTCATATATCAAGGACGTGCTTAACGCAAGAGGCTGTACTTATAAGGAGATATATTCTCTTGACGAGGCGATAACAAGCGAATCGCTTGATATGCTCTATATGACAAGAATACAGAAGGAGCGTTTTTCAAGCGAGGAGGAATACAACAGGCAGAAGGATGTATTCCGCCTTGACACCGAAAAAATGAAGAAAGCGCCAAAGGATATGATAGTTATGCATCCGCTCCCCAGAGTAGACGAGATAGCAATGGATGTGGATGACGATCCGAGAGCAATGTACTTTACTCAGGCAAAGAACGGAATGTTTGTGCGTATGGCGCTTATAATGTCCGTGCTTGAGGGCAGGCTCGGTGCGCCTAAGCTGCTGACAGGTACGATAAAGAACGATGTTGAATGCACAAACCCCAAGTGCATTACAAAGACCGAGCATTATCTCCCCCACAGCTTCAAGGTACAGGGCGATATATGCGAATGTGAATATTGTGACGAGCGTATTCTGCTCGACTAAGCAAGAGGAAATATATGATGGATTTTTCAAGCGTAAAGAGAATTGTTATAAAGGTAGGCACAAGCACGCTTGCCCATAACACAGGCAATCTTAATATAAGACGTGTTTCAAAGCTGATAGAGGTAATGTCGGATCTGAAAAATTCCGGCAAGGACGTGATATTTGTTACATCAGGCGCACAGGGCGTAGGTGCGGCAAAGGCAGGACTTCACTCGAAGCCTAAGGAGATGCCGAAAAAGCAGGCTTGCGCCGCTATAGGTCAGTGCGAGCTTATGCACATTTACGACCGTGAATTTGCAAACTACAATCACACGGTCGCACAGGTGCTTCTTACCCGTGACGTTATCAGCAACAAGACAAGAAAAGAGAACGTTATAAACACGTTCAATACGCTTCTTGATATGGGTATAGTGCCTATAATCAATGCAAACGATACCGTTTCGATACAGGAGCTTGACTTTGACGAGAACGATACGTTATCCGCAATAGTAGCGGCGCTGTGCAGTGCCGATCTGCTGATAATCCTTACCGATGTTGACGGCTTATACGACAAGAACCCTAAACTTCCCGGCGCAAAGCTGATTCCTGAGGTAAAGCAGATAACAAGCGAGATGATAAGTTCGGCAAAGGACAAGGGCAGTGAGTTTGCAAGCGGCGGTATGATAACAAAGCTCGAGGCGGCTACTATCGCAAAGGAACACGGCATACCGACTGTAATAATAAACGGTCAGCGTCCCGAAATACTTTACGATCTGTTTGAGAATAAGGCTGTCTGCACAGTATTCACCGCAGACGAGGACTGAAAGGAAAAATATGAGCTACATAGACGAACTCGGAAAAAAGGCAAAATCGGCGGCTAAAAACTCGGCAATGCTGTCGCAGTCGCTTAAAAACGATATACTCGCCACTATCGCCGTAATGCTTGAAAACGGCAGAGATGAAATAAAAAAGGCAAACGAGCTTGATATAACTGCGGCGCACGAAAACAATATGGCGGCTGCTATGGTGGATCGTCTTACCCTTACCGATGCCAGAATAGACGGTATGGCTGAGGGTGTAAGACAGGTTGCGGCATTGCCCGACCCCGTAGGAAAAATTCTCGGCGGAAACACCTTGGCTAACGGCCTTACCGTAATAAAAAAATCCGTACCGCTCGGCGTTATCGGCATTATTTTCGAGTCACGCCCCAATGTTACGGTAGACGCAGGATGCCTTTGCCTTAAAGCCGGCAATACTGTAATTCTGCGTGGCGGCAGTGATGCTATAAATTCAAACAAGTGCCTTGTCGGTATTATGAGAGCGGCGGCTGAAAAGCACGGTGTCAATCCTGACATCGTACAGCTTGTAGAGGACACATCAAGAGATACCGCAACCGAGCTTATGAAAGCAAACGAATATGTTGACGTGCTTATCCCAAGAGGCGGCGGCGGACTTATAAACGCCGTAATAAAGAATGCTACAGTTCCCGTAATACAGACAGGCGAGGGCAACTGCCACGTTTATGTTGACCGCTTTGCCGACATTGATATGGCAGTGGATATAGTAGATAACGCAAAAACACAGCGTCCGTCTGTATGCAACGCCATCGAAAACGTACTTGTGCATAAGAATATAGCGGAGGGCTTTTTGAAGAAGCTCGCTGAAAGGTGGAACGGAAAGGTGACCTTTGTCGGCGATGAAGCAAGCAGTGCATATATCACGCTTGAAAAGATAGCCGATGATGAAGATTACCGCAGAGAGTTCCTCGACCTTAAGATTGCCGTAAAGATAGTAGATGATATAGATGAGGCTATAGCTCATATCAACCGTTTCGGCACAGGCCACAGCGAGTGTATAGTGACCGAGTATCTGCGTAATGCTGAGAAATTCCAGCGTGAAGTCGATGCGGCGGCTGTATATGTAAATGCCAGCACACGCTTTACGGACGGCTTTGAATTCGGACTGGGAGCAGAGATAGGCATATCAACGCAGAAGCTCCATGTACGAGGACCTATGGGCCTTGAGGCTCTGACGACGTTCAAATATCTTGTCAACGGAAACGGTCAGACAAGAGGGTAGGAGGAACGCTTATAAATGGCAAAAAAGAGGATTAAGAATAAAAATCGCATAGAGGCAAAAAGCGAGAGCAAGGTTCTTCACGGACTTGCAGGCTCTATAGAGGAGGCACTGTCGGAGGATCCGAGCGAGATCGAGCAGGACGAGGTCATCGTTGTCGATGTTCCCGAACACCGCCACAAAGGGCTTGCAAAGAAGATAGCATACTTTGTTGTCGGACTTCTCATTATCGTGTTCGCTGTAGTCGGTGCGGTAAATACCGTAATAGCGATCAGCGGCGGGATAGGCAGGATAGCCAATCAGACCGACCTTAAGGAAGAGTTCGCCCTTTACCTTTATCCCGTTGTCGCAACCGATCCCCCCAGCTTTGAGGATGCGTCAACGCTTACACAATCCACTATAATAAAGATAGCCGTTTCAAAGATACTTCTCACGGGCGATACGTCCAACTATGAAACGGACACGGGCGTAATGTATATCCCCGAATTTGACGTTGAAACTGCGGCAAAGAATATTTTCGGAAGCAGTATCGAGGTAAAGCACCAGACAGTAGGTCATGTGCAGGATCTCGCAACCTACAATTCCGAGAAAAAGGTATACATCGTGGCAGACACAAACCGTATCCCGAACTACTACCCCGTAGTTTCGAAAATAAGCAATGTCGGCGAAACATACACGCTCACCGTTGATTATTATCCGCCTACGGTATCTATACCCGGTCTTGTCAATGAGCAGGTTTCAAGTAAGTCTATGACTTATGTTGTCACAAAGAGCGGAGATAAAAAGATTATAACATCAATCGCTCTTGATAAGGTATCAAGGGAAGACGGCTAAGCAAGATGTAATCTTGCATCAGTCTGTCGAAAAACCTCTTTCGTTGATAAAAAAGGGGTCGCAGGGGCGGAGCCCCCGACAGGGACTAGGGGCGGTAGCCCCAGTAAAATCCCCCTTTCCCGGGGAAAGGGGGCAGGGGGATAGGGATAGTAAGTTAGAAGTTTGTTTCAAAAACAGACTTTTTCTACAAACTGAGCAAGATGTAATCTTGCATAATTTCCCCCTACCTCTTTTGTAACAAATAACAATTATTTAAAACCCTCCTGTCATTCGCTTGACAAAGAGGGTTTTTTCGTATATAATCATTTTAGCCGTTTAAAGTGACGTAACTTGAAAGCGATAACACTTTAAACGGTCATAATTATTTCTTTTATAAGGGGACAGAAAATGATATTAGCAATACTCATCCTGTACATTCTGTCGGTAGTCGGCATAGGCATATACTGCCGTAAAAAGACTTCCACAGTTAATGACTTCGTACTCGGCGGCAGAAGCGTCGGACCGTGGTTCACGGCTTTTGCATACGGTACATCTTATTTTTCGGCCGTAATTTTTGTCGGCTATGCAGGCAAATTCGGCTGGAACTTCGGACTTGCTTCAACCTGGATAGGCATAGGAAACGCCATACTCGGCTCGCTTCTGCCTTGGCTTATCTTAGGCAGACGGACAAGAGTAATGTCAAAGCATCTTGAATCAGCCACAATGCCCGAATTTTTCGGCAGACGCTTCAACAGCAAGGCTATGAAGATAATCTCAGCGATAATCGTATTCGTATTCCTTATCCCGTACACAGCAAGCGTTTATAACGGCCTGTCAAGACTGTTCGGAATGGCGTTCAATATTGATTATTCGTTCTGCGTTGTCGGTATGGCGGTAATTACCGCAGTATACGTTATTGTCGGCGGCTATAAGGCAACGGCGCTCAACGACTTCGTGCAGGGAATTATAATGCTTGTCGGCATAGTTGCGGTAATTGCGGCTACACTTGCATCAAAGGGCGGCTTCAGCGAGGCTGTAAATCAGCTGTCACATATCAGCACGGAGGGCACGGCTTCTCCCGGTCTCAACGGCGGATTCGTTTCGTTCTTCGGACCGGACCCGATAAACCTGCTCGGCGTAATTATACTCACATCGCTCGGAACGTGGGGACTTCCTCAGATGGTACATAAGTTCTATACGATAAAGGACGAGCGTTCTATCAGAACAGGTACGATAGTATCAACAATTTTCGCACTTGTAGTTGCAGGCGGAAGCTACTTCCTCGGCGGCTTCGGCAGAATATTCGTATCCGATGAGGAGCTTACGCAGATAGGTTCGGACGGAATTATCCCGAAGATGCTCGAATCGCTCCCGGAAATACTTATCGGTATTGTCGTTATCCTCGTTCTTTCCGCATCAATGTCAACGCTGTCCTCGCTTGTGCTTACATCAAGCTCAACGCTGACGCTCGACCTTATAAATCCGCTTTGCAAGAATAAGCTTGACGAAAAGAAGTCTCTTATAGTAATGCGTGCCTTCATAGCAATCTTCCTTGCAATATCGGTAATAATCGCCCTCAACAAGAACGCTCTTATCTCAGACCTTATGGGCTATTCGTGGGGTGCGCTTGCAGGTGCGTTCTTAGCGCCGTTTATGTACGGACTTTTCTGGAAAGGCGTTACCAAGATAAGCGTTTACGTCAGCTTCGGCGTAGGCGTTATCGGCACCGTACTGCATATGATAATCAAGCCTGCAGGTACTATACTCGGCTTCAACGTTGCATCTCCCGTAAACTTCGGTATGTTCCTTATGGTCGCAGGACTTATAATCGTACCGCTTGTGAGCCTTGTCACACCTAAGATGAAAAAGTTAGAACTTGACGAGATATTCGCCTGCTACAAGCAGAAGGCTGAGGTAGAGGTAACAGATGCCATACCCGATGCCGAAAAGCTGAAATAAACAGATAAATTTATCCGCACTGCCACAGATGCTGCACGGCAGTGCGGATATTTTTTATCTTCATTTTCAAAGTAAAAGCGGAACCATACGGCTCCGCTTCTGTCTGTCGAAAAACCCCTATCGTTATCAAAAAATGGGTGTTTAGCGTTGCTTGCTCTGCTGGTTTTGCATCTCTGCAAAGTCAGCTGTTTGTGCCGTTGCACGATGCAACGACGCTAATGGCTGATGAGGCAGTGACGCAAAGCCCACAAAGCGTTCTTATAGGGATAGAGAACTCGCTCTATCTTATAAAAAACAGACTTTTTCTACAAGCAAAAGCGGAACCACACGGCTCCGCTTCATACTTTTATTGATTACTTATTTGCTTTTCTTCGCCTGCGACTCGGGGGCTGAACCACAGCCGTGGCATCCGGTGCAGTGACCGCTGCATCCGACGCAGCCGCCGCAAGAGAACTTGCCCTTTTTCTTGTCGCTTACCAGCTTGTGAATGATCAGTATGATCACCGCAAGTAAAATTACCGCTACGATTATTGAACCGATAACAGGATCCATAAAGATCACTCCTTTTTATTTCTGAAATAAGACCTTACTTTGTAACCTTGACCTTAACGCCGAGCTTCTTGCTTTCCTTGTAAGGACGAACGAGAAGGTAGATAAGAGCGGCGAGGAGAAGGAATGCAACGATAAGACCGATTATGTCGCCTGCACCTGCAAGTGCGCCTGTGAACAGCTTGCCAAAGTAGTTTATCATAAGAGCGATTACATAAGCGAAACCGCACTCATAACCGATAGCAAACCAGAACCACTTAGCGTTGTTCATTTCACGCTTGATAGCACCCATTGCGGCAAAGCAGGGAGCGCACAGAAGGTTGAATACGAGGAACGACATACCCGTTACAGCTGTGAAACTGCTTGCAAGCGTCTGCCATACAGTAGCGTCGCCGCTTCCGTAGAGGATACCCATTGTTGCAACGATATTTTCCTTTGCAACAAGACCTGTAACAGCCGCAACAGTTGCCTGCCAGTCGCCCCAGCCGAGAGGTGCGAATATCCAGCAGATAGCCTTACCGATATTAGCTAAGATACTGCAATCCATCTGTGATTCATCGAGCATTGTGAATGCACCGTCTACCCAGCCGAAGAATGATGTGAACCAAACAAAGATAGTTGAAAGGAGGATGATAGTACCTGCCTTCTTGATGAATGACCAGCCACGCTCCCACATTGAACGCAGTACGTTTCCGACTGTAGGAATGTGGTATGCGGGAAGCTCCATTACGAACGGAGCGGGATCTCCTGCGAACATCTTTGTCTTCTTAAGAATGATACCCGAAACGATGATAGCCGCCATACCTAAGAAGTATGCACCCGTAGCGATCCACGGAGAACCACCGAAGATAGCACCTGCTATCATTGCTATGAACGGCTGCTTAGCGCCGCAGGGGATAAATGTTGTTGTCATGATCGTCATACGGCGGTCACGCTCGTTTTCAATTGTTCTTGATGCCATGATACCGGGGATACCGCAGCCTGTGCCGACAAGTATCGGTATGAACGATTTACCTGAAAGACCGAACTTTCTGAAGATACGGTCAAGCACGAATGCGATACGAGCCATATAACCGCAAGCCTCAAGAATAGCAAGCAGAATGAACAGTACGAGCATCTGGGGAACGAAGCCGAGTACAGCGCCTACACCGGCAACAATACCGTCAAGGATAAGACCCTTTAACCATTCTACGCAGTTAACAGCGTCAAGACCCTGCTCGATAAGTACGGGGATACCGGGTACCCATACGCCGTAGCTTGCGGGATCGGGCTCTTCAAATGCGCTTTCGCCGCCTTCTTCAAAGTACTTTACAGCGTCAAGATATGTGATGCCGAGTGTCGTGTCTTCATCTGCGTCTGCAGGGATTTCCTTGTAGTAAACTGTAAGCTGGCTTACTTCAAGTGTTTCTTCGTCCTCTACATCTATCTGCACTGAAGGATTCTCGCCTTCGGGCTTGTATGCCTTGAGCGTTTCAAGAGCAGCAGCTGCGTCAAAATCCTCGCTGTCAGCCTCTATCGTAACGAAACCGTTAACAGCCTCCAAAGCGTCAGAGTAAGCACCCGATGCGTCCTCATAATCCGACGAGCCTATTCCGAATAAGTGCCAGCCGTCACCGAACAGTCCGTCATTAGCCCAGTCTGTTGCGGCTGTACCTACCGTTACCATTGAAATATAGTAAACGAGGAACATTATTACAGCGAATATCGGAAGTGCGGCAAAACGGTTTGTAACGACCTTATCAATCTTATCCGAGGTTGTCAGCTTGCCTGCTGATTTCTTCTTGTAACAGCCCTTGATAATCTCAGCTATGTAAACGTATCTTTCGTTTGTTATAATGCTTTCTGCGTCATCGTCAAGTTCTTTTTCAACGTTCTTGATGTCCTCATCGATGTGAGCCATTACAGCGCTGTCAAGATTCAGCTTTTCAATAACCTTGTCATCACGCTCGAACAGCTTTATAGCGTACCATCTCTGCTGTTCTTCGGGCATATTGTGTACTGCGGCTTCCTCTATGTGAGCTATCGTATGCTCAACAGGACCTGAGAATGTGTGCATAGGAACTGTCTTGCCGTTCTTAGCCGCTTCAACCGCAGCGTCTGCGGCTTCCTTTATTCCCGTACCCTTAAGAGCCGAGATCTCAACTACTTTACATCCAAGCTCCCTTGAAAGTTCCTCAATGTTTATCTGGTCGCCGTTCTTCTTTACTATATCCATCATATTGATGGCGATTACAACAGGAATGCCGAGCTCTGTCAGCTGTGTTGTAAGGTAAAGGTTTCTTTCAAGGTTCGTACCGTCAATGATATTGAGTATAGCGTCGGGACGCTCCTCGATAAGATAGTTTCTTGCAACTACTTCTTCAAGTGTGTAGGGTGACAGTGAATAGATACCGGGTAAGTCGGTAATTACTACTCCGTCGCTCTTTTTGAGCTTACCCTCTTTCTTTTCAACGGTAACGCCGGGCCAGTTACCGACAAACTGGTTTGAGCCCGTCAGAGCGTTGAACAATGTGGTTTTGCCGCAGTTAGGGTTACCTGCGAGCGCAATTTTTAAACTCATCGGGAAAATTCCTCTCTTTCATAAAGCCATAAAAGTCTTAGCTTTCACTAACCATTTAAGTTTATTACCTGATCAAATTGTTGAAACGCAGAGATTATTCGACCTCTACCATTTCGGCGTCGGCTTTTCTGAGCGAAAGCTCATAGCCTCTTACCGTTACTTCAACAGGGTCGCCTAATGGCGCTACCTTGCGGACGTATACCTCTACGCCCTTTGTAAGCCCCATATCCATAATTCTGCGCTTGATAGCGCCCTCGCCGTGCAGCTTGACAACCTTGACGGTTTCTCCGACAGTTGCCTGTTTTAATGTCTTCATCGGTTATCCTCCTCTATAATAAGAATCATATCATGATTCTTTGTGCCATTTCCTTGCTTATCGCAACCCTTGCCTCTTTGACATTCACGATAAGGTTACCGTTTACAGTTGTAACGACTTTTACGTTGCCACCGACTACAAATCCTAAGTTTTCAAGATGCTTCTTGACCTCAGGACTTCCGCCGATTTTCTTTATGATATTTTCGTCACCCTCAGATGCGAGTATGAGCGGCATCATAGAACGTCATCCTTTCTTTTATTCCGACTGTCTGCTTATAGTCTTGGCTAACCTTATTAGTTAATGCTAATTAAATTAGAACAAGCTAACTCGATTGCCAAATAAAAGGTTAGCACCTGCTAACAAAAAATATTGTACTCACAGCAGAGCGGTTTGTCAAGCAAAAATCAAACCGACTAACGCAAATACAAAAAGTTTGTTTATTCTAACTCAAATCGTTAGTATATTCTAACTGCTCGTTTGTGAAAATTTCCGAATGCCCGATTTACAGGTGCTGTAATTTTATCCGCAATTTTGTTATTTGCGTTTTTTCAACGCATCGGATATAAGCAACAGCACAGAATGCTCTGCCATAATACGCAATATAGATTTGCAATCAAAATTTAATTTGTTTTTAGTTTATTAGCCTAAAAATTAAGTAAAAAAATTTAACAAAAACTCTTGCATTTGAAGAATGGCTATGATATACTTAATACAAAGAGCGATTTACGCTTCTTAACGGAAATATGACTTATCAAGGAGAATCAAGTATGAACGTAAAAGTTATCAACGGTACATCATTACCGAACATTCCCTGGCAGGACAGACCCGCAGGCTGTAAGGACGTTATCTGGCGTGCAGACAACAACCCCATAATACCCCGTGACCTTCTTCCTACCAGCAACTCTATCTTTAACAGCGCAGTTGTTCCTTTCGAGAGCGAAAAGGGCAAGTTCGCAGGTGTTTTCCGTGTTGACGACAAGGAAAGAAACATGGCTATCCACGCAGGCTTCTCTGAGGACGGCGTACACTGGAACCTCAACGAAGAAAAGGTTGAATGGATAAACGACGACCCCGAAACTGCAGAAGCTAACCCTTGGCAGTACGGTTACGACCCCAGATGCGTATGGATCGAGGACAGATTCTGGATTACATGGTGCAACGCATACGGCTGGAAGCCTACAATCGGTGTGGGCTGGACAAAGGACTTCAAGGAGTTCCACCAGTGCGAGAACGCATTCCTTCCCTTTAACAGAAACGGTGTTCTGTTCCCCCGTAAGATAAACGGCAAGTACGTTATGTTCAGCCGTCCTTCAGACAGCGGTCACACACCTTTCGGTGATATGTACCTTTCACAGTCGCCCGATATGAAGTACTGGGGCGAGCACAGACACGTTATGGCTCCTATGAAGGGCTGGGAATCACTCAAGATCGGTGCAGGTCCTATCCCGATAGAAACAAGCGAAGGCTGGCTGGTATTCTACCACGGCGTTCTCCAGAGCTGCAACGGCTATGTATACAGCTTCTCAGCTGCTATCCTCGACATCGACAAGCCCTGGAAGGTTAAGTATCGTTGCGCTGAGTACCTTCTCAACCCCAGAGAGTACTATGAGTGCGTAGGCGATGTTCAGAACGTTACATTCCCCTGCGCAGCACTCTGCGACGCTGATACAGGCAGAATCGCTATCTACTACGGTTGTGCAGATACCTGCGTAAGCATGGCATTCACAACTGTTGACGAGGTTGTAGACTACGTTAAGAAGCACAGCAGTGTTTGATTGACCGACAAAGCATAAAACTGTCCCCTCCGCAAAAGCGGAGGGGATTTTTGCGTTATATGCGGCTTAAATCCTGCGGCTTATATACCCATTATCTCTTTTTCCTCGGCGGTGAGCTTTGAAGCGTATACCTGATACCCTTCTTCTCCGTAACTGTTCAGAACTATATCCATAACCTCACGGAAAATGTACCGCCTTGCTTTTTCGGGATTTAAAAACAGCTTTTTGTCAAGCGTTTCGCTGCCAACCGTGTGACAGCATACATAAAATATAAATTCACGTTTCGCCGTTATCGTGAAATGTTCGCAGTAGCAATTACCCGTGAACGAATAAACCGGCGGAATATCAAGCTCCCGAAAACGTTCTTCGAGAGCCTTTAATTTTTTCGGCACACTTTTATGCTTGGCAGGCTTATCTGTACCGTAAATTTCACGGCACATACTTCTGTCCGAAATATGATTTTTGTAAATCTGAATGATTACACAGACAAGTGCCATAACCGCTATGACAGAGCCGATTATAAGCAGTACAGCGCCTATCGGTGAATCGGTTATTCTTGAGCCGTTCATATTATACCTCAATGATTGTTAATGCGTGTTTGTGTTTGTTGTATCTGTTGTGTTTGCTGTACTCGTGACGTTATGTACGGGAACGGTGTAATCCTGCGGCTGAATAGGTGCGCCGCAGTGAGGGCAGGCATTGCAGCTGCCTATGGTATAAACGCCTCCGCAGTATTCGCAGGAGGCCTGTTTCATTACGACAGATTGCGGCTGCGGTGCAGTCTGCTGAGGGGCAACGTAGTTGTCGTCAAGCGGCACTTCCTTTGCTCCCTTGTATTTCTTTGCATCGGGGCGGAAGAATACCATAAAGAATGCGTGAACGCAGACGAACAGGAGCATAAACAGTCCTATTCCGAAGGTTTCGCCCTCAAATCTGAACTTCATTACGGTAGGAGTAAGTGCGTTGAAGCTGTCGGTGATAGCGTCATTTACCTTTGTTCCCTCGACAAGCAGCCTCTTGTGCAGATCATTTGTAAAATCGTATGCTACGGATGAAGTAATGATACTGTCGGTATCATCGCCCTGCATACCCTCCCAGTACCAGTTGTTGAATTCGTCATCGGGATCTTTCGGCTGAGAATACACTATCAGCCAGTGCTTTTCGTCATAGAACCGGTTTACATAAAGCTCATAAGCGTACTTCTCAAGGTCGGTATAGTTGTCCTCCCAGTCGGAATTGTACACAGTTATTACCGCAGGAGAAATACCTGTTGTGTTGAAGAAATCCTCAAGTGCGTCGCCGAGCTTCGTTGTATCTCCGAGAACGTTAGCGTCGTCCTGTATAACTATCTGCGAGTTATAATCAACCTTCAGCTTTTCGGGTACGCCGAAAGACGTGAATATCATCAAAAATGCCGCCAGAACAAACGGTACATAGAATATGAGCATTAAAAATCTCAGCTTGCTCGGACCTTTTGAAAGGTCGGTATCCGAGTAGACGTAGTTCGGAACGCCGTTTCTGTAGTAGACGAATCTTCTTGCACCGGGGAAATATGTGCGGCTGGTTCTTATTCTGCTTGAGCCGCCTCCCGATGATGAACGGTGTGACGAGCTGTGTGATGAGGAGGAGTGGTGGCTTCCGCCCCCGTGAGAGCCTCCGCCCGATGAGTGTGGCATATTATACCTTCTTTCGTGTAACTTTTGATATTATTCTACCATATATTAACCGCCAAATCAAGATATAAAGCATTCTGGCATTATAGCCGAAAACCGTAAAGCGTTAAAAATCGAATGTAAAGTCGCACGGCAAAAATGTAAAGTCGGTGTATAGTTTGGCTTTGCTATGCGGAATATGCGGCTTTACAAAAACTTTACCGACTTTATACCATTCCTTGCTTTAATGTAAAGTCCGTTGCGACTATAATATGAAATGTAGCCGGGAGGGAAACCGAACGACAGATAAAAAACGTACATAAATATTATGGAGTATCAGGAAAACTCCGAGGGGTATGACCCTTAAGAAAGGACAACAACATGAACAAGAAGTTAATATCACTTATCGCAGGCGCAGCAATAGTTGCTGCAGCAACAGGCTGTTCAGAAACTGCAACAAGCAGCGTAGCAGGCACAGATTCATCTGCAGCAGGCACATCTGCAAGCGAAGCATCATCCGCAGAAGCATCATCAGCTGCTACAGAAGAACTCAGCGGCACACTGTCAATGAACGGCTCAACATCAATGGAAAAGGTTATCAAGGCTGTTAACGGTGCATTTATGGAAAAGAACAAGGGTGTAACAGTTAACTTAAACCTCACAGGTTCAGGTACAGGCATCCAGGAAGCGTCAGAAGGCAAGTGCGACATCGGTAACTCATCAAGAAAGCTCAAGGACGAAGAAGCTGAAAAGCTTGACGCTACGGTAGTAGGACTTGACGGTATCGCTCTCGTAGTAAACCCCGTAAACAAGCTCGAAGACATCACACTTGAGGATCTCGCTAAGGTTTACTCAGGCGAGATCACAAACTGGAAGGAGCTTGGCGGCGATGATAAGTCAATCGTAGTTATCGGCCGTGAGGACGGTTCAGGTACAAGAGACGGTTTCGAGTCTATCGTAATGGGCGACAAGGAACCGAAGTACGCACAGGAGCTTGAGTCTACAGGTTCAGTTATCAACGCAGTAGCAACAACAGACGGCGCTATCGGTTACGCTTCACTTGCAAACGTTGACGAAACAGTAAAGGCACTCAAGATCGGTGGTGTTGAAGCTACAGAAGAAAACGTAAAGAGCGGCGCTTACGAAGTACAGAGACCCTTCATCTGCGCAACACTCAAGGGTTCCGATAACAAGCTCGTTAAGGCTTACCTTGACTTCATTCTCTCAGAAGAAGGTCAGGCACTCGTACTTGCACAGGGTGCAGTTCCCGTAAAGTAAAAAACAAGTCGATAATTCCTATACAGTAAGCACTTTTCCGGTAGCAATCCGTTACCGGAATTTGCTGTATAAGTATGTATAGCCCTGAAAGGATGGTTTACTTGGAAAAGACAAGCGGCGCAGCAGTTGCGGTAGGCTCAGTCGGAAAGCAGAGATCTGCTATAAGAAATAAAAAATCGGGATTCACAAACGTTACAGAGCGTGTAATGAAGTACATATTTACCGTGTGTGGGATCACAGCGGTAGCGTGCGTCCTGATGATAACAATTTATATGATAATATCGGGTGCTCCCGCCATCGGAAAAATCGGCTTGACCGATTTCCTGTTCGGCGACACATGGTACGCAAAGAAAGAACAGTTCGGTATCCTCCCGCTGATTCTCACATCGGTATTCGGTACTCTCGGCGCAATAGTGATCGGTGTTCCGATAGGACTTCTCACAGCGGTGTTCCTGTCCGAGCTTGCTCCTAAAGCTATGAAGAACGTAGTAAAGCCTGCGGTCGAGCTTCTTGCGGGTATCCCGTCGGTTATATACGGTTTGCTCGGCGCAAATCTTGTAAAGCCGCTTATGTACGCACTTGAGGAGGTCATTTATGCTAATGATCCTACACATCAGTTCACAGGCGGCGCAAACCTTGCAAGTGCCATAATCGTACTTGCTATAATGATACTTCCCACTATCATAAACATTTCGGAGAACGCAATATCCGCCGTTCCTTCCGAATACAGAGAGGCAAGCTACGGACTGGGAGCAACCAAGATACAGACTATCTTCAAGGTAGTTATCCCCGCCGCAAAATCGGGTATTGCGTCCGGTGTCGTTCTCGGTGTCGGCAGAGCGATAGGTGAGGCAATGGCTATCATCCTTGTTGCAGGCAACAGCGCAAATATGCCGGAGCTGTTCTCATCGGTAAAATTCCTCACAACAGGCATCGTTGCCGAATTCCCGTATTCAAGCGGACTTCACAGAGAGGCACTCTTTGCGATAGGACTTGTGCTGTTTGTGTTCATTATGATAATAAATCTGATACTCAACGGTATACTCAAAAATGGCGGCAAAAAGGAAAAAGCGGCAAAGACCGCAGGAAAGGCGTGATAGATTATGGCAAAAGCAGTTACAAATTCTCTTACTAAAAAGCGCAGAAGAGTAAGCGACATCGTGCTGAAGGCTCTGATTTTTCTTTCGTCCGGCATAGTCGTTGCGCTGACGCTCGGTATGATTATATACATAGCCGTAAAAGGCACAGATGGAATGAGCCTGAACTTCCTTACAACTCCGGCGTTCTCATATCCTTACGAAAACTACGGCGTGCTCGGCAATATAATCAATACGCTTTATCTTGTAGTGATTACGCTTATCATCGCAACACCTGTCGGTGTAGGTGCGGCAATATATCTTACCGAATACGCAAAGCAGGGCAGACTTACAAGAATTATCGAATTCACTACCGAAACGCTTGCAGGTATCCCCTCAATCATATACGGACTTTTCGGCAGTGTGTTCTTCTACAATATCTTCAAAGTAAACTACTCACTGCTTACAGGTGCGCTGACATTGTCAATAATGGTACTGCCCACCATAATCCGTACCACGCAGGAGGCGATAAAGACCGTTCCTATGGGATACAGAGAGGGTGCTGTCGGACTTGGCGCACCTAAGTGGCATACTATAAGGACCGTTGTTCTTCCAAGCTGTATAGACGGTATACTGACCTCGGTAATCCTGTCCATAGGCAGAATAGTAGGCGAGTCTGCGGCGCTTATCTTCACGGCAGGTATTGCCGCTGAGGTAGGTATAAATTCGCTCGGCGATATTTTCGGCAAGGTGATGAATCAGGGCGGCTCGCTCACTGTTCAGCTTTACCAGTACGCACAGCGTGGCGGTGCCGAAATGAAGTACGCATTCTCTACAGCGCTTGTACTGCTTGTAACAGTGCTTATAATCAATATATGTGCAAAGCTGGTAGCTTACAGAATAAGAAAGAAACGCTCGGTATAATGCCGTAAAAAGAAAAGAGGATAAACAATGTCAGATATAATCGTACCTCAGAGCGATGTGAAGCTCTGTACAAGAAATGTGAATCTGTATTACGGAGAAAATCACGCTCTCAAGGACATAAGCCTTGATATAAAGACAAATAAGATAACCGCCTTCATCGGTCCTTCGGGCTGCGGCAAATCCACATATCTGAAAAGCCTTAACCGTATGAACGATCTTGTGCCGGATTGTAAGATAACAGGTCAGTTTCTGCTTGACGGCGAGGACATCTACGCTGACGGCGTTGATACAAACGTACTGCGACGCAGAATAGGAATGGTGTTCCAGAAGCCCAACCCCTTCCCGATGAGCATTTACGATAACATAGCATACGGACCGAGAGTGCACGGTATAAAGAGCAAGGCAAAGCTTGACAGGATAGTCGAGGAGAGCCTTATCGGTGCGGCTGTTTTTGACGAGGTAAAGGACAGACTTCATAAATCCGCACTCAGTCTTTCGGGCGGTCAGCAGCAGAGGATCTGTATCGCAAGAGCAATCGCCGTTCAGCCTGAGGTCATTCTTATGGACGAACCTACATCGGCGCTCGACCCTGTATCAACGCTTAAAATCGAGGAGCTTATGAACACGCTCAAGGAAAAGTACACGGTAGCTATTGTAACTCACAATATGCAGCAGGCAACAAGAATTTCGGACTACACGGCTTTCTTCCTTGTAGGAGAAATGGTCGAGTACGCACCGACAGAAGAACTGTTCTCACGTCCCGTTGATAAGCGGACGGAAGATTATATCACAGGACGTTTCGGTTGATTTTATACGTTATGTGTGATATTATATTAGAAAGGGCAAACAGAAATGAGAGAAACATTTGAACATAAGCTCGGCAAGCTGAATAACGACCTTATCCGTATGGGCGGAATGATAGAGGAGGCGATAGCTTCAGCTATCACAGCACTTCGTGACAGCGATGCCGTTCTTGCAAAAAAGGTAGTAGACGGCGACAGAGCGGTAGATGAGGAAGAGAAGAACATTGAGAGCCAGTGCCTGTCCATAATACTTCGTGAACAGCCTGTCGCAAGAGATCTTCGTAAGGTTTCAGCGGCACTCAAAATGGTGACTGATATGGAGCGTATAGCCGACAATGCCGCAGATATTGCGGAGATCAGCCTTACCGCAGACGTATCCGCTATTATGCACATAGTAAAAGAGATTCAGACTATGAGTGAAAAGGTAATAATAATGGTTTCGCACTCTATAGATTCATTCGTAACAACCGATATGGAGCTTGCGAATGAAACGATAAAGGCTGACGATGAGGTTGACGAGCTGTTCGTTTCTATAAGGAACCGCATAGTAGAGCTTATAAAGAGCGAACATTGCAGCGGCGATGTTGCGGTCGATGCCCTTATGATAGTAAAATATCTTGAAAGAATAGCCGACCATGCGGTAAATATCTGCGAGTGGGTCGAGTTCTTCAAGACGGGAGAATACAAGAATACCCGTATTATATAAATTTGGAGGCTGATACAATGGCTGAACGTATCTATATTACAGAGGACGACGACAGTATAAGAGAGCTTGTGACGGTCGCTCTTTCGGCTTATTCATACGAGGTGGAGAGCTTTGTCAGTGCGGAGGATTGTCTTGCCGCAACCGAAAAGCAGGTGCCGGATATATTCCTGTTTGACATAATGCTGCCGGGTATGGACGGTGTGCAGGCAGTGAAGATTCTTCGTGAAAACGATCAGACAAAGAATACGCCTATACTTATGCTGACAGCAAAATCAGCCGAGATAGACAAGGTGTTCGGGCTTGAAAACGGCGCAGATGATTATCTCACAAAGCCGTTCGGCATTATGGAGCTTGCCGCAAGAATAAAGGCGCTTTTAAGGCGTTCCGGCAGAAGCACATCAGACAGTGCTTCCGATAAGATTACGGCAGGCGGCATAACGGTAAACACATCTCTCAGAGAGGTGAGCCGTGACGGCAGACCGATAGAACTTACGTTGAAGGAATACGAGCTTCTTTTGTATCTTCTTAAGAACAGGACGAGAGTAGTCAGCCGTGAGGAGCTTCTCACAAAAGTGTGGGGCATAGATTTTGTCGGTGAAACAAGAACGCTCGATATGCACATAGGAACGCTCAGAAAAAAACTCAGCGATGATGCCGAGAATGCTCATCTTATCAAAACGGTAAGAGGAGTAGGCTACAGATTTATAGGAGAATAACAGGAGGACGTACAGATGAAAAAAGCACTTATAGTACGTTTTCTTATAGTAATTGCGATAGTTATGTCGGTGTGCGTTGTATCTGCTACCGCACTTCTTTCAAGTACGGAGCAGAACGTCAGAAAAAGCGATATGCTGACTTCTCTCGGACTTATCCGTGTGATATATGAGGACGAAACCGACCACGACTATGACCTTGCGAACAGATTAAGCTCACTTGTCGGCAACGCCAGAGTGAGCTTTATCAATAAGGACGGAACTGTATTTGTAGATACCTATATCGACGGCGAGCCGGACGATGACCACAGCACCCGTGAGGAGATAAAGCAGGCAGAGCTTACAGGAAGCGGAGTAGCCGTAAGATATTCAAAGACGCTCGGCAAAAATCAGATCTATGCCGCTATGAAGGTTAAGGACGACGATATAATCAGAATAAGCTACAATATAAACAGCTATATGGATTTTGCGTCAATGTTCATAGCGCCTATGCTGATAGCCGCCGCAATAGGCATAATAGCAGGGCTTATAGCGGTGAGCAGCGTTGCCCGCCAGATAATGAAGCCGATAAACAGCATATCAAAGGCTATGAGCGGTATGAAATATGTCGGTGACGAAAAAATCTCTGCGGAGCTTGACGAGATACCGTCGCACAAATACCCCGAGCTTGACGAATTTGTCACAATGTTCAATTTTATGCGTAAAAGCATACAGGATAATATGAAGACGCTTGAAAACGAGCGTGAAAAGGAGCGCTTCATACTTGAAAGCCTTCAGGACGGTGTAATTCTTTACGATAACGATCTTTCGGTAATTTCAATAAACCGTGCCGGGCTTAAGCTGCTCGGTGCTTCTGATGAAAACGGTGCTTCGACCGTACCCGAACTTGCAAGAAAGCCCGAGATAATCAGCGGAGCGGAAAAAGCGGCAAACGAAGACAGGACGGTAACCATAGAAAGCACCGTTGACGGAAGAATTTTGCTCGTGCAGGTATTCCCCGTATCCAAAAGCGGAATAGACGCAATGCACGGCGGACTTATGGTTATCCGTGACGTTACCGACAAGCGTATGTCCGAACAGCTAAAAGCCGACTTCTTCGCAAATGCCGGTCACGAGTTGAAAACGCCGTTGACGGCAATTTCGGGCTTTGCCGAGCTTCTTGAAAACGGACTTGTGCCTAAGGATAAGAAGGATTATTACATCGGAAAAATTCTTACCGAGGCAAAGAGAATGTCAACAATCATCAGCGACATTCTTGAAATATCCTCCCTTGAAAATAAGACCACAGCCGAGGAAGTGACCGACTGTAAGCTGTCCGAGATATGCACAGCGGTAAAGGAATGTCTGGAGCCTGCGGCTTCTGCCAGAAATGTCACGATAGAACTGTCCGGCGACAGCTTTACCGTCCGTGCCGCATACAAGCACATATACGAGCTTGTCGAAAACATAGTCAGCAATGCCATAAAGTACAACAAGGACGGCGGCAGGGTTGAGATAACGCTTCACAATGTGGGCGAGACAGGCTGTATCTATGTAAGGGATAACGGCATAGGCATCCCTAAGGAGTCGCTTAATCGTGTATTTGAGCGTTTCTACAGAGTGGATAAGGGCAGAAGCACCAAAGAAGGCAGTACCGGTCTGGGCCTTTCCATAGTAAAGCATATCGTCAACTGCTACGGCGGCACGGTAACTCTTGACAGCGAGCTTGGCAAAGGCACTCTTGTCTGCGTAAGACTGCCTGTTGCAAAGAATATTTCGGAGTAATGCAACATACAATCATACGCATATTCAGACCCCATTATTTTCTTTTGTTCAAAACGAAGAAAATAATGGGGCTGTTTTTTTATATTTTAGCAAAATTAACAGAAATTTTGCAAAAATCAAATTGACATTGTATAATTTTGATGATATAATAATTACATTAAACTGTCTTTTTGTGTATAATTCTACAGTTTTACCGTAAATGCGACAGCTTATATAATTTAATATAATTCGTGGCTACACACAAAAACGATGGTTTTATTGCACTGTTTCACAGTAATATAATATCATATGAATATCCGTTGCAAAATATAATTCATAAACGGATTTAAATAAAGGAGGAACCGTTATGGCATTTATTGACGTGGTGGAATGGTCCCCACAGGACAATGCGGAATTTGCATATCGCTTTCCGCACAGCAATCTCAGTACATATACTCAGCTTATAGTACATGAGTCGCAGGAGGCTGTACTTTTTTCAAAAGGACAGATACTCGGAAAATTCGGACCCGGAAAGCACACCCTTTCCACTCAGAACCTTCCGTTATTAAGAAATCTGTACGGCATACCCTTCGGCGGAAAGAATCCGTTCATGGCGGAGGTCTGGTTCGTAAACAAGGTAGCTCCGCTCAACATCGACTGGGAAACATCTTCGATGAGATTTATGGATCCCGACTACGGACAGATGCTGCCGCTTGTGGCAAAGGGAAGATACGGTCTTAAGGTGACCGATGCCGAGCGTTTTCTTGTAAAACTGGTGGGAACACTGCGTTCTTTCACCTCTGCAGAGCTTACCGATCATTTCAAGGGAGCTATGATTTCCAAGACAAACTCGACTATCGTTGCATTTATGACAGCCAACCGTGTCGGCATAAATACAATAGCTATGCACCTTGACGATCTTTCAAGGTTCATAAAACAGCCTATGGCTGAGTTCTGGGAGGAATACGGCTTTGAGCTGGCAGGCTTCTATATCACTGAGGTAAATCTCGATACCTCGTCTGCCGAGGGTCAGAAAATCGCAGAGGCTATGTCGGACCGTTCCGCTCAGGCTATCGCCGGCTATACTTGGCAGCAGAAACAGTCGTTTGACGTTGCCGGAAAAGCAATGGATAACAACTCTTCTATGGGTATTCTCGGTGTCGCTATGATGACAGGTGCGTTCTCAGGAAACAATTCTATGGGCAGCGCTATGATGCAGCCTCAGCCCGTTCAGCAGTTCGGCGCTCCTCAGGGTATGGGTTACGGTGCTCCTCAGGGTATGGGCTACGGCGCTCCTCAGGGACAGGGCGTGCAGAGAAGAGAGGTATTCTGCTCCAACTGCAGTAAGAAATTCTCCACCGAGTCCGCCTTCTGCCCTTATTGCGGCAACAAATACAATCCCTGCCCCATGTGCGGAGCCGATAATTCGCCCAACGCAACAAGATGTGTAACGTGCGGCTCGGTACTAAGTCAGAATGCCGTTAACGAAAACGTCTGCCCGAAGTGCCACAAGCCTGTTCAGCTCGGACAGAAGTTCTGCCCTGTCTGCGGAAATAAACTGCAGTAATTGTAGGGAGGTAATTATGAAAAAACGTAATTCGTCCGTATTCGGTTTGATCGCTTTTGCAGTCGGCACATTGATAATAGTGCTTGCCTATATACTTCTGATGCCGCTGTTCTCGTTCAATCCGGTGGCATACACCTTTTCATTCGTAAGCATTTTATTGACATATATTTTGTTTTTCCTGCCGATGTTTTTCGGCCCGTTCACAGGCGATGTCGCAGGCACTGTTCTCGGAGGAACGTTTTATTATCGTGGGTTGACGATATATGCGTTGCTTTCGGCTGTCAATATTGCACTGGTATTTGTCTTTATGCCGCTTGCGGTTTCGATAATAATACAGTGCATAGCTCTGTTTGTTCTTCTTTTGTGGGCTTTCCTCGGGCAGGTCACGAAGGAGCATATAGACGACTCTCTCCGTAACGAAGAGGTAAAGAAGTCCGTTGTGACAGAGCTTCGTAACAGAGCTGCAAAGCTTACTGCAATGACATCTTCTCTCGAAAGTGAAAACAAGATCCGTGCAAATGCAAGAAAGATCGAAGAAAATATGCGTTACCTTTCTCCGAGCGATAACCCCGAGGCCCGTGAGATTGAGCTGCAGATGCTCGCAAAGCTGAATGCGATATTAAACGATCCGCTTCTTACATCATCTGCAGGAGCCGAAAATGCGTCACTCAGCGGCAAGTTCAATGAGTTCGATGTTCTTTACAAAGAACGTAAAAGTATATTATAAGAAAAGAGGATTGAAGATATGACAGGCAAGGTATTCAATACATCTTCCAATATTTATCAGGATCAGGCTAAAATTCTTTTTGATTATTATAAATCCGCCGCAGAAACCATAGTAGCGGCGGAAATGCAGGAAGAGCAGAACATGAAGGATCTGGTCATGCAGAAGAATCAGATGATAGATGCTCGTGACAAGGCGAAGAAAATGTCAACGATTATGTTCTGTCTGCTCATCACCTTCCCCGTAGGCATAGCACAGCTTCTTAAAAGTAAGAAATATCAGCAGGAGGTAGACCGCTTTGACGGCCTTATTGCCGAATGCAACGAACGTCACCGCAATATACGCAGGGACTATAAGGTCGAAAAGATCGGCGTTGTTTATGTTCCTGTAGCGACAAAGGTTCCGTTCGAGGATAAAAGCATTGTGCTTGATCATACAGGCTGCGTGGAAGACACCGACTTCAAGCTCAATATCCTCAATCAGCCCGATGATTTTCAGGATTCCGTTCAGCAGCTTTCCGATGCGCTTGAAACCATTCCCGTTGTCGAAAGCAACAGCTCGGCAGAAAGCGTCAACACCTCAGACTACTCCACATCTATACAGAACGTTACACTGTACGACTATATGGGAAATATAGACCGTCAGGTAAGAAATATCAGCTTCCTGCTTTCCGACAGCAGCAACGCCTCCGTAAGACTTCCTATCGTCAGCCCCGACAGCAGGGATTCGGAATATCTGCATGAATATTCGACCACTGATATAGGCGCACACGATTCGATCAACGTATTCGATGTTGACTTTGAAGAGCGCCTTGAAAAGTTTGCTTCGCTCAACGCTCTGAAGGATCAGATAAAATCGACCGGCGACTCCGACAGCAACGAGTACATCAAGCGCCTTATGAAGCGTCTTGCGGACTCCGTACAGATGCTTACAAAATCAAAGATTTCCTCGCAGAGCAAGCTTGCGAACTATACATCCTCCATATTCAATCTTGTTCTGAAGTCAGGATATACTCAGTACTCACCCACTCTTGAAGCGGAAGAGATCGAGAGAGCCAGAGCCGAGAGCTTTTTCGATTATCATACCGCTGTCAACGATTATGTTCCGTTTAACCTCAAGGCAAGCTCGCAGGTAAAATACGAGCTTTTCTCAGACAGCTGGATTGCCGAGGACGGCTCAAGAACCTCTATGCCGTTTGGTATGCACCAGATTGACGAAGAAATATTTATGCCTGTAATAGCCGCTCTTATGGAAGAAAACCGTGTAGAGCGTCTGAAGATATATAACAACATAGACGATCAGAAGAGAATGTATGTCGAAAGATGGAAGTCCGAGATAGGCAACTACTTCAGAGATAACCGTAAGACTGCGGACGATCTGATTACTCATATGCGTGAAACGTATGCAAGCTATATGAACGCATACAATATGTATCAGTCACTGGTTAAGACCAGCGATTCCATGAAGCAGGGCAAAAATATGGCTGAAAGCATCTCGAACAGCGAGGTTGCCGAAAACGATGCCCAGGCAGAGATGATTGCAGGATTTGAGGCACAGGCAAATCAGTGCAATCAGCAGCAGGAAGAATTTGCAGACTTTATGGATCGTGTAAACGAAAGCATAGACGAAAGCACAAAGCAGTTCGAATATATAGAATATTACGAAGGCTCTCTGAGAGATTCTATGGCGCATGATACGGCAATAGCTTTCTCCGACATCAATTCGCTCGATATGCGTCACAGAAATCTTGTCGGCGTAAGCCCGTTTGTTGCGGATAAGGCCGTACTCCTCCCCGAACCTGTTGTAAGTCCCGATGTATATGACAATCTTGGCAAGGATCTTGTCCGTATGGTCAACGATAATATCGGATCGCCTTATTCTTCCGCCCCGCTTTACGGCAATCCCAGCGATGACAGCGGTAACGTTGCTGAGGGCAGCAATATGTACGACTCACTGCTTGACGAAGCTTCCGTTGCACCCGGCTTTGCTCAGCCCGAGCAGAATGCTCAGCCCGAGCAGAACGCTCAGCCGGAGCAGGATACATCTTCCGCCGAAGCTCCGGTAAATGATGCTTCCGTTACCGAAGATACAAACGGCGCATCACAGGTGCAGGAAGGAACCGAAAACTCCGCCTCACAGCAAACAGATCCCTCAACGGATACAAATGAGGAGGGATAAGTATGGCTGAATTTGATTTTGTTGTTGATACAACACCAATGGCTGAAACAGTTTCGTCCGTCTCCAATCACGTTACGGCGACCACTGCGGCTGTTGTTGCGATGCAGACAGCGGTAATAGCCTCTGAAAAAGCGTCTGCCAAAAAAATATGCAACAACGTTGACGCAGGCTTCCACAGCCTTATCCGTTCTCAGCTGTCTATGAAAATATCGGTTGCGTATACCGAAATGCAGGCAAAGCTGGCGTTACTTCTTGAATACAGCAAGACGCTCAGAAAAACAAGGGATCGTATGGAATCGGATTTCAACCGTGTAAAAAGACAGTATTCCCAGATTTTCAAAGGCCTTGACAAAGCACTGGCAAACCGCATATCACAGCTTGACAAGAATGCCGTTGCAATAAGCGGAACCAGACAGAAGACAATACTCGGTATGTTCGAGCATCACATCCCGGAGGTTATCGTAACGTCCGGCGAGGTAGATAATACGAAGCAGAAAATTGCGGTTTCCAGGATTAAGGAAAAGACCGCAGGATCGCTTGACAATCTTTCGGGAAAGGTGAGCGAGAATCAGCTGTACAGATCTCTTATGGATACAATGCTGGACGACAGCAGCACCGAAAAAATGACTCAGGAATATATACCCGTGATATATTCCTCAAAGCAAAGCTCGCTGGTAGAGGATTCGTATGTGCTTAGCCTGAACTTCCCCGACTATCTTTCCGAGCAGGCAAAGAACAGCATAAGCCTTAATATCCTTAATCGTGAAGACTTGTTTAAAGATGATAAGAAAAGCGATTTTGAAAAAAGCACCATATCCGATGAATTCCAGTCTCTTATTTCATCATCGGCGGTAGACCGCAGAGTTGCTGAGCAGATGATGAGGCTGTTCCGACAAGGAGGCTGCTGATGAGTTATATTCAGACTTTTTCAAGTGTGCTAAACGTGTCGGGTTCGGTGACCGTACATTATCCGCCGAGCGAACACGGCGGCACGGTAACGGAATATTATCAACAGAACGTTCCGGTAAATATGAATGTCACAGTAAATACTGCGCCATTCGATCAGAGCGTTCAGTCCGCAAATTATCACGTTGACGGTCTTACTGCGTCCGTTGCGGCAATGAATGCGGCAAATTGTGCGGCCATCGCCGAATGCTCCGAACAGGTTTCCGACGGCATAATAAGCGGATTCTATAATCTGATCCGTAATGATATTTCCACGAAGAAAGCCGAAACAAACACATTGCTCCAGACAAAGATGGCACTTTTGCTGGAACACTCAAAAGCTGTTACTTCTATGCACAGCAGAATGCTCAAGGATTTTGAACGTGAGAAGGCTAAATACAGTGCCGTTATTTCCGAGCTTGACAAAGAGCTTGAAAGACGTGTTACCGAGCTTAATAAGCCTGCGTTCAGAATAGGAAAAAAAGTAAAGCAGGAGCTTCTGGTAGCGCCCTTCTTGTCGGCGG